>Ga0371490_1000144_pt1 | contig 69635 bp, 62 predicted proteins | sample MB2SIPfraction_FD_207959 | JGI IMG/M metagenome (GOLD analysis project Ga0371490, IMG submission 207959) | Lab enriched peat soil microbial communities from McLean, Ithaca, NY, United States - MB28FN SIP fraction | ecosystem: Environmental > Terrestrial > Soil > Wetlands > Peat | place: USA... | reverse complement strand
TGGTAGGTCCGCTTCTGGCATGGCTGAAGCCGCGCCCTGATACAAAACCGGCTGTTTCATGGTGCTCCGCTGTGTGGGTACAGGTTCGCTGACGTTCATTTCAAATCCAAGTCAATAATTCTTCCGCAGATCCATGCCGGCGTACAAGCCGGCCACCTGGCTCGCATAGCCATTGAACATCTGTGTGGGATGGTTCTTGAAGATCGATGGCAGCCGCTGCTCCTTGGCCTGGCTCCAGCGCGGATGATCCACCTCGGGGTTGACGTTGGAATAGAAACCGTATTCGCGCGAACCGGCCATGTTCCACGTGGTCGGAGGCTGGCCGCTCACCAGCTTGATTTTGACGATGGATTTGATGCTCTTGAAACCGTATTTCCAGGGCACCACCAGCCGCACCGGAGCGCCATCCTGCGGCGGCAGGGTCTCGCCGTACATGCCAACGCACAGCAGCGCCAGCGGGTGCATGGCTTCATCCAGGCGCAGCCCTTCGACATACGGAAACCCTATGCCCGCCATTTCCGGCCGCGCCATCGGCATCTGCTTCAGATCCCAATAGCTCTCGAACGACACGTATTTCGCTTTCGCCGTGGGCTGGACCAGGTTGAGCAACGCGCTCAGCGAATAGCCGATCCAGGGAACCACGATGGACCACGCTTCCACGCAGCGGTGACGGTAAATGCGCTCTTCGAGCGGCGCCAGCTTGAGAATCTCATCCATGGAGAATTTGCGCGGCTTGGCGACGTCGCCTTCCACCGAGACCGTCCATGGGCTGGTCTTGAAGTTCTGCGCGTAGCGCGCGGGTTCGTTCTTGCTGGTGCCGAATTCGTAGAAGTTGTTGTAATGGGTCACCACGTCGGCACTGGTCATCTGCTCGGTGGTGCTGAACGGGCTCTTCGCCGCGATGTTAAGCTTGGTCCCGGCCAGGGCTTGGCCGCGCGGTGATAGCAACTCCCGCGCGGTGAGAAACGCCGCCGGCGCGGCGGCGAGGAACTTGCGCCGGTCCAGGTAGACCTGTTTCGGAGTGATGTCTCGCTGGCGAAGATCGGCAGGCCTGCGGATCAACATATTTTTATTCTCCTCCTCTCTGGCCTTGGACGCAGCCCGGCCGCGGCCGGATTCGAAAACTCCACAATCGTCCCGGATGCCGGTTGCGGCGGCATCCTGACATTCAGTATGATGGAGTTTCCCCGTAAATGATTCTCGCTTTGGGTGGGAGTATTGCGGGTCCGGACGGGTGGCCGAGCGGCTAATGGCAACAGACTGTAAATCTGTCGCTCCTTGCGAGCTACGGAGGTTCGAATCCTCCCCCGTCCACCAGAGTTTGCGGGGCCGTTGGTAGAGCGTCAGTGACCGGAAAGTCACCGTTCAGCTCCTGGCGGGCAAGGGTTGCGCCGTTGCACCTCTGGTGTTAGAGTGTCCGGCAAGAAGTTTCGCCGTTGTAGCTCAGTTGGTAGAGCGCGTCCTTGGTAAGGACGAGGTCACCAGTTCAATCCTGGTCAACGGCTCCAGAATTACGAGCAGCTGATCGGAGTTCCCTTATGGTCAACTGCTCTGAAATTACGCACAGTTGACTGCTCCGGAGTATTCCAAACGGGGCGGGCGGTGGGTTTAGGGCATGTCCGGCCCGCGCGGGTGGACACAGAGTTTAAAGGAGCAATCAAATGCCTCGCGAGATCATTACTTTTCAGTGCGCGGAATGCAAGAATCGCAATTACACATCTACCAAGAACAAGAAAACTACCACGGAGCGGCTGGAACTCAGCAAGTTCTGCCCGCACTGCCGAAAGCACCAGCCGCACAAGGAAATCAAGTAGAATGGGAATCGGGTGAGAACGAGCCGGGCCCCCACCGGGGGGAATGACCCAGGGGCGTAGGTTTAACGGCAGACCAGCGGTCTCCAAAACCGCGAGTGGGGGTTCGAATCCCTCCGCCCCTGCCAATCACCCGTTTTGACGAGTTGCGAGTCAGGAGCAAGCGAGCGTTATGGCCGAAGAAAAGAAGAATTGGTTGCAGGCCACCAGGGACTACATCAACGAGCTCAAGCTCGAGATGCGGCGCGTCTCCTGGCCGAACCGGAAGCAGGTGGAAGGCACCACGGGCGTGGTGATTTTCGCCGTCTTCGCATTCGCGGCTTACTTTTGGGTGGTGGACTCCATACTCGCGCGGGGCGTCAAGGCAGTCCTTTCGTTCTTCACCAAGTAGGCGGATGATGGAAGCCGAAGAGAACGTGCATAGCGACGACAGGCAAGCGGCCGAAGCGGTAGACGAACAGGCGGTGGCGTCCGAAGAGTCTCTGCCGGCCGAAGCCGCGACCGACGCCGCGCCGGAGGCTGGGCCCGTCGAAGCCGCTTCCGATTCCGCGCCGCTGGCTGAGCCCGCGGAAGTGGCCGCTGCGCCCTCCGAATCGGAGGAACCCGCCGCCGAAGCACCCGCCGCGGCTGCCGCGGCTCCCGCCTACGACGAGTCCTCGCCCAAAAAGTGGTTCATCATTCACACTTACTCGGGCTTCGAGAACAAGGTAAAGGAATCCCTGCAGACGCGGTCGGAAGCGTTCGGTTTCGCCGATAAGATCGGCCAGATCCTGATTCCGACCGAGGAAGTGGTGGAGCTGCGCAACGGCAAGAAGGTCACCAGCCGCCGCCTGGTGTATCCGGGCTACGTGCTGGTGGAAATGGAAATGAACGACGAGCTGTGGCATGCGGTAAAGAACACGCCGCGCGTCACCGGATTCGTCGGCGGAGGCAACTCGCCGGTGCCGCTGAGCGCGGACGAAGTCAACCAGATTCTGTACCGCCAGGCGTCTTCCGCCGAACGGCCTCGCCCCAAGATGACGTTCGAAAAGAACGATTCGGTGCGCATCGTGGATGGTCCGTTCGCCAATTTCTCGGGGAAGGTGGACGAGGTCAATACCGAGCGCGGCACGCTGCGCGTGATGGTCACCATCTTCGGCCGGTCCACGCCCGTGGAACTCGAGTTTCTGCAGGTAGAAAAGGCTTAATACCCGCGCGAGCCGGCGACAGGCAATTTTCCGGCGGCCGCGCTATAGGAATGTAAGAATGGCAAAAAAAGTTACCGCACAGGTGAAGCTGCAAATCCCGGCCGGCAAGGCCACCCCGGCGCCCCCGGTGGGCACCGCGTTGGGGCCGCAGGGCGTCAACATCATGGACTTCTGCAAGGCGTTCAACGCCAAGACCTCGGGCAAGGATCAGGAAGGCCTCATCATCCCGGTGGTGATCACCATCTTCTCCGACCGCTCGTTCACCTTCATCACCAAGACGCCGCCCGTCCCGGTGCTGATCAAGCGCGCCGTGAACCTGGCCAAGGGGTCGGCCGAGCCGCACAAGACCAAGGTCGGCAAGATCAGCAAGAAGCAGATCGAGGAGATCGCCAAGATCAAGATGCCGGACCTGAACTGCTTCGACCTGGAAGCCGCCATGCGCAGCGTGGCCGGCACCGCCCGCAGCATGGGCGTCGACGTGATATAGTCTTTCCTGCGATTCGTTTTCGTCTGCACCACTGCGCGGCGTCTCCGGACGCCGCTTTTTCTTGCGACGGCACGTGGCGCAGGCGCTTTCGCCAACCAACCGTACCAACGGCAGTGGGGAGTGGATTGGCGCGAAAACCACCGCTAGAGTGAATACTCCGGCTTCGATTACTGCGGTTCCAGGATCGAGATCTATAGGTCGTTGAGTGCGGCCAGGCTTTACAGAGAATCATAGGAAAGCCTATCAATCTGTTCTCATTTCCCTTTGGAGGCGTGGACAATATCAGCAGTGCGACCAAGCAGGCCATCTTCACAGCCGGCTATGTCGCACTGTTCTCCTCGCACGGTGGCATCATCGGCCCTCACACGGATCCGTACGATATCCCAAGGATGGGATCCTCTCACGAGTCATCGCCGGTCTATTGTCTGCTGGAGATCGAAGGCCTGGCTTTGGGTCAAGTCACCTCAATATTCCGGCCCAATGGGGATCGCTCCGCGGAAATAGAGTGTTGATGCCCCGCGTTACGCTGTAAACGCGGGCCGCCAGCCCGAGCCGCGCACTTGCCCAACACTCGCCCGTTGCTTACGGAGCCGTGGCCGCATATAATCCGAACAGGAGGCGCATGTCGCCGCTTGCGTCCGTCATCCTCCGTTGGTTGGCGCGTCTTTCAGCGCTGTTCTTTGCCTGCGTTTTCCTGGTGACCGTGGTTCGCGAATTCATGGCGCCCCAGTCCGGCCCACCCTCGGGCCTTGTCGATTGGGTCGGAATCGTCTTACTGCTGATCGCCGTGGCCGGCATGGTATTGGCGTGGAGGTGGGGCCTGGCCGGCGCCCTCATTGCGCTGGCCGCGCTGGTGTTGCACATTTCCCTGGTTCGCGGCCGCACTTACGCGGTCATCTGGCTCGCCGCCATACCCGCCGTGCTGTACGTCGCCGATTGGCTGCTGCGGCGATCCCGGACCCCTGCCCGAACCACCACACCTTAACTCCGGCCGGCGTGAATAACCCGCCCGCTGCTTCCCTCTCGCCAGGCCGGGCTCGATTCTCTTGACAGAACCGAGAGGCGGAGCGTACCATTCTTAAGAGTCGTTGCGGTCTGTCGGCGACTGCACTTGGGTAAGCGGTGGTTTGTGGGGGACCCCGTATGACATTCCAGATCGGCGACAAGGTCGTCTATCCCAACCAGGGTGTTGGGATCATTGAGAACATCAGCACTCGCTCGTTCGGATCCGCCTTCGAAAAGTTCTACCTGCTCCGGCTTGGTTACAACAGCATCACGGTGCTGGTGCCATTTTCCAACGCCGCCAATATCGGCCTGCGGCGGGTGACGAAGGATCGGGAGATCTCGCGTGTGCTCTCGTTCCTGTCCTACGGAGATTGCTCGATCCATCCGGACTGGAAGGTTCGTTGCAAGGAAAACACCGAGAAGATGCAAAGCGGCAGCCTGCTGCAGGCGGCGCAGGTGTTCAAAGCGCTTCTGATGCTGCAAGGCGACAAACAGCTCTCGTTCCGCGAGAAGAAAATGATGGAGCGCGCGCGGCACATGCTGGTCTCGGAGATCTCGCTGGCACGCGGGGTTCCGGGGGTGCACGCGGTCAATCTCCTGGAGCGGGCGGTTTCGAAGGCCGGCCTCAAGCTGCCGCCGCTAACCTGAAACCGGTTGGGCACGCTTTAGCTTGCCAACGCCCGCTGGCGGGCGCGTTGTTTCGTAGCATATCACGACGAGCGCCGCATGCTTTCCGACAGTTATCCTAGAAAAGAGTTATGCGCAGTTCCCTTCCCTCGGGCGTGATCCAAGGTCCACCGCCGCCGCCGGCCGACTGGGGCGGCGAAGGAGGCGGCAGCGGCCCCGAAGGCCGCGGCGCGGACCGGCGCGCGTCGTTCATTGGCCTGTTCGTATTGCTGGCCGCCACCGGCATGGTTTTCGCGGCGCTGAGTATGGCCTTTTGGATGCGCCACAGCACATCCGACGACTGGATCAGCATGCGCAAGCCGCCGCTGCTTTGGGTGAACACGGCGGTGCTGCTGGCCTCGAGCGTGGTTCTCGACCGCGCGCGGGTGGCTCTCAAGAGGGGCCAGCGCGACGGATTCAACTTCTGGTGGACCGCCGCGACCGGGCTGGGCATCGCATTCCTCATCGGGCAGGCAGTCGTATGGCACCAGCTCTCGGACGCCGGCGTTTTCATCGCCAGCAGCCCCACCAGCTCGTTCTTTTACCTTCTTACCGCGGCTCACGCCGTGCACTTGTTGGGAGGCGTGGGGGCGCTGGTCTACGTGGACATTCAGGCACTGCGCCTGCGGCTGGGGCCGGCCAAGCGCACCACCATCGACATCGCCGCCGTGTTCTGGCATTTCCTGGATGGCGTGTGGCTGTATTTGATGGTGCTGCTCTACGTCTGGGGCTGAGGAACCGTGTGGGGCAGGATGCTATCCTGCGCGGCGATTGCGAATCGCCGCGCGTGCCGATTGTCAATCGGCACGCAGCTTACCAAGCTGCCCCACACGCGAACACAATCGCGCAGTGCACCCGCCCCACCCCCTATCGATCCCGCAAGGCCTGCTCGTAAACCTCCCTTTTCGAGAGGCCGCGGCGGCGGGCCACCTGTTTGATGGCGTCCATCCGTGCTGTGCCGGCGCGCACCAGTTCTTCCACCGCAACGCTGGCGGGCGTATCGTCGGGCACGGGAGCTGCCGCTTTACCAACCAGCAAAGTGAACTCGCCTTTGATGGAGCCGCGCGCCGATAGCTGCGCGTGCACTTCGACGGCGGTGCCGCGCAGGAACTCCTCGTGCACCTTGGTCAGCTCCCGCGCGGCCACCACCGGCCGCGGCCCCAGCACCTGGGCGATGGCCTCCAGCGCCTCCAGCACGCGATGCGGCGCCTCATAGAAAATCAGCGTGGCGGGTTCTTCCTTGAGAGCTTCGAGCGCTTTCACCCGCTGGCCGGTTTTGGCCGGCAGAAAGCCCGCGAAGTGAAACGCGTCGGTGGGAAGGCCGGAACCAGCCAGCGCCGCCAGCGCGGCGGAAGCGCCGGGAATCGGTTCCACTGGAACGCCGGCCGCTATCGCCGCCCGCACCAGCCGGTAGCCGGGGTCGGAGACCAGCGGCATGCCGGCGTCGGAGACCAGGGCTACCGTTGCCCCTGACCGCAGGCGCTCGGCCAGCTCGGCGGCGCGCTCGGCCTCGTTATGTTCGTGGTAGCTGATGGTGGGTTTGGAAATGGCGTAGTGGTCGAGCAGCTTGCGTGTCTGCCGGGTGTCCTCGCAAGCGATCAGATCCACCTCGCCCAGCACACGCACAGCGCGATACGTGATGTCTTCCAGGTTGCCTATGGGTGTCGCTACCAGGTACAGCTTTCCGGGCATGACTTTGAGTATGCCGCAAAAGAAAGAGCGGGTGCGGTAAGCGCGAATCCCGGCGAGCTGCGATTCGTGCCACACTACGGTGTATGAAACAGATCTACGCTGCTCTGATTCTCGCCGCCGCGCTCCTCGTTTTCGGCCTCCCGCTGCGGGGGGCCGGCCCGCTCGCCGGACGCTGGGACATTACCGTCGCCACCCCGCACGGCACGCTCGTCGACTGGCTGGGCGTGACCGAAAAAGATGGCGCCCTCGATATCTGGTATCAGCCGCCCGGCGGCAATGTCTACCAGGTCAAGAATTACAAGGCAAGCGGAGCGCACTTGAGCCTCGTTCTGCAAGAAGCCAACGGCACTCAACCCGCCTTGACCTGGGAGGTGGACGCGAGCGGCGACAAACTGACCGGCGTCCAGAAGCGCGATGACGCCACCGGGAACGTGATCGGTGTGCGCGCCCCGGCGCTGATCCGGCCGGAACCAAAATCCTGGAGCGCACCCGAGCCGCTCTTCAATGGCAAGGACCTCACGGGCTGGGAACCGCTCGACCCGGCGCACAACCACTGGCTGGCAAAGAATGGCGAGCTGGTCAATGAGGCGCGCGGCGCCAATCTGCGAACAACGCGCACCTTCGATGACTTCAAGTTACACATTGAATTCAATTGCCCAGATGACGGCAATAGCGGTGTTTATTTACGTGGCCGTTACGAGGTGCAGATCGAGTATGAGCCGCTCGCGTTCAATCCACCCGAGCGCCGGATCGGTTCCATTTATGGATTTCTAACGCCGGTGGATATGCCGCGCAAGCCGGGGCAATGGGAGAGCTTCGACGTAACGCTGGTGGGACGCATTGTGACCGTGGTGCGCGACGGCGTAACCATTCTCGACAAGCAAGAGATCCGCGGCACCACTGGCGGCGCGCTCGATTCCAACGAAGGCGAGCCCGGCCCAATCTACTTGCAAGGTGACCACACCGGCGGCCTGCTCTTCCGCAACATCACGGTGCAGTTGGCGCAGCGGTAACGCCGGCGGTCCTTGGCAAGACCGCCGGCGTTACTGGGTGCGGAAAGGGGTCCCGGCCTGGTACAGGGCAATTCTGGCGCTGAGGCCAGCGGCCAGTTGCGCGTCCTTCTGTTGGTTGGCGATGGCGAGCGCGCGCCGGGCGGTCGCAGTAGCTTCGGTGAAGCGGCCGGCTTCGGCGTAAGCGGCGGCCAGCGTATCCAGGATCGCCGGCTGACGGCCACCGGTTAGTTTGGCGGCGCGCTCGGCCAGTTCGACGGCTTCACCGCCATTGCGCAGGCTGGGGTTGGGGTTCGAAGCCAAAACCTGCGCTACACGAAACAAAGCCGTCACATAGTTCGGATCAATTGCAAGCGCGTTGCGCCACTCTCCCATGGCATTGGCGATCCGGTTCTGGCCGGCATATGCGGCGCCTAGATGATAGTGGGCGTCGGCGCTCTGCGGAGCGGCCTCGACGGCCTGTTCCAGGTGCGGGATGGCGGCCTCGATGCGGCCCCGGTCAACCAGCGCGGCGCCGAGATTGGTTTGGATGCCGGAATCGCCGGGCGCAAGCTGCGCGGCTTTCTCGAGGTGCGGAATGGCCTCGTCCGCCTTCCCGGTCGAGGCCAGCGCGATGGCCAGATTGACCATCGCCTGCACATCCTCGGGATGCGCATCGAGAGCGTTCCGGAAATGCGGAATGGCTTCGACGATGCGGCCGCGCCCGGCCAGCGCGGCGCCCAGGTTGCTCTGGAAACTCGCGTCGTCGGGGACCAGTTGGACGGCCTTCTCGAAATGCGGGAGGGCGTCCTCCGGTTTGCCGGCGTTGGACAGCGCGATGGCCAGGTTGGTGTGCGCCTGCGCGTCATTGGCGTTGAGGGCCAGCGCCTTCCGGCAGTGCGCGATGGAATCCTCGATGCGGCCTTTCTGGGCGAGCGCGGCGCCCAGGTTGCTTTCCGCCGCCTCATCCTTGGGGTCGAGCTCCAAGGCTTTTTCGAGCAGCGGAATGGCCTCTTCGGCCTGGCCGGATTGCGCCAGGGCAACGCCGAGGTGAGCGTAGGAATCCGCGTAGGCGGGGTCGCTCCGGAGCGCTTTGCGGTAATGGGCGATGGCGTCGCCGGGGTGGCCGGTTATGGCCAGCACCAGCCCGACGCTGTTGTGGAGCTTGGCGTCATCCGGCTTCAACTGGAGAGACTTCTCGTAATAGGCAACCGCGTCGCCGGGTTTTCCCGTGCGGACCAGCAGCGACGCCATGGCGCTGTAGGCGTTGGCGTTCACCGGATTGAGGTCGATGGCTTTCTGAAGGTGCACGAGGGCGGCATCGGGCTGTCCGGTTTCCGCCAGCGCGGTTCCCAGGTTGATGTGGGCCTTGGCATCGTTGGGATCCATCTCCAGGGCTTTTTTCCATTCCGGGATCGCGGCCTGGTACTGGCGCTTGTCGGACAGCGCAAAGGCCACGTCGAACTGCTTGTAAAAATCGGTGGCGGGCACGTCGATCTTCTCGATGCCATCCGGGCGGATGTTGACGAACTCGGGGATGTTCACGGCCCGGTTGGCGGCCGTCGAATGCTCGATCAGGATGGCCGGGGTGGAGATGCCCTCTTGGTCGAGATGGGTGAGGAACATCTGCGTGTAATGCGACCGGCTCTTGGAGGAAAACACCAGCCAGTGGCCGTTGGGGGAAAAGCTGTGCCACGAATTCATCAGCGGCGTATTGCAGGCCAGGCGCCGGGCCTCGCCGCCCTGCGCGGGCACAATGTACAACTGGCTGTCGGGCCGCATCAACTGCCCGTTCTTGCACTTCACGAAAACGATCCAGCGGCCATCCGGCGAGATCTTGGGGAACGTGTTGCTCATGCCGTTGGCGGAAGCGCCTTCGATGCGCTCCGGCTGGCCGCCCAGCCCGCCATTGAAGGGAATCCGGTAAAGATCGTACTGAATCTGCACCTCCGCCGGATCGTTGGCGTATTCGGCGAGCTTTCCGCCGGGCGGGTCGGGGCTGCGAGCTTCCGCGCGCGCGAACACCAGGTATTTGCCGTCGGGGCTCCAGACGCCGTCGGTCTGCACGTAATGGGGATCGTCGGCGCCGGGCAGCGGCTGCTCGCGGCCGCTCGAGCGGTCATACCAGGCCAAGATACCGGCGGTGGGATAGAAGACTTGCAGGAAACGGTAGTCCTTGAAATTGACTACGTAGAAGTTGCTTTGGGTGGGGCGGACGGTTCCGCTGATGGTGGTGACCACGTACTTTCCATCCGGCGAAACCTGCGACATGAAGCCCACGCGGCTCTGGCCGTACTGCCGGTCCGCGGAACGGTTCCAGGAAATCATGTCCTCGGTGCGAATCGTCATCTGCGGCTTGACCGCGACCAGCGCGTAGAGGCCCTTGTCGTTCTGCGGCCCATCCAGGTCCATGCCCAGGGTTTTGCCGTCGCCGGAAAAGGAATGGCAGTTGGCGCAGGTGTGCATGCCGGTCAGTAGCAGGCGGCTGCGCGGTTCGGCAATATTGCGCAGGCGCCAGGCGATCAGCGGAATGGCGCCCGGCGCCAGCGGCTTGATGATTCCCTTTTCGGTTTCCGAGGGCGCCAGCGGCACATCGCGGTAGAAAATCGGCGCCCCCACCGGGTCGATCGAAGTCCGGATGGCGACTTCGCCGCGCGACACGGGCCGGCCGCCGGCGATGCCGGAGATGGCGACCGTGGCGGCGTGCTCCACCGAGCGAAGCTTGATGGCGGCCCAGGTTGCGGCGTCGGGCGTCCAGGTGTGCGAGACCGCCTGCTGCGGCGTCAACTCCGGCAGCTTGTTGGTGGGAGCGATGGCGCGTTCGTCGATCTCGCCCACCCGCATCAGCTCGCCCTTCGATTGCACACGGATGGGGAGGCCATCCGCGAAGGCGACCTCGATTTGCCATCCCGTAAGGTTGGGAGTGGCGTCGCGCCACAAAAACGTGGGAGCTGCAATATCGGGAGGGAAGAGGGAACCTTGGTTGGGATAGTCGATGGTCAGCCCAACTGCCTTGGCGCCGGCCGCGTTCGCCGGTTGCTCGGGCGTTCGCTGCGCCAGAAGCAGGCCGGCCAACCCCGCTGCCACCAGCGTAAGAGCCAGGATAGACACGCGGGCCGCAGGCCGCTTGATGAGGCTTCCCATTTCGGACACTCCCTCAAATATACCCATAGTACAGGAATCGGGAATGCCCCATAAGGAAGCGGGAGAAACTCGGTTCAAAACTGTGAACGGAGCGTGGGCCGAGGAGCAATCCTCAGAGGCCGAAGCGGTCGAAGCCGGCTCAGCTTATCGTTGGAGCATTCGCGGCTGGCTCGATGGTCGGGAAATGGTAATCGACGATGTGACAGCCTATGCCATGGAACCCTCGAGTGTCGGGCCCGTCGACGCGCACGATGCGGACCCTGCACTTGACCGGCAGCGTCGCTCCCGGCGCCTGGCGGCGATGCGCCGGAACCTGGAGCGTGCAGTCGAGCAGTTCCCCTGGAGCGAACACAGTCTTGGAACGGCAGTAGAATCCATCACTACTTAAGTCCTGGGTCTCGGTGGCCAGGAAATCCGCAGCGTCACGCCGATGGAATTGAACGGGCCAATGGACGCGAGCCCGGTAGCGCCGGCGGCGATCCAACCGGTCTGGAGGTGATGAAAGCTGGTCGAGGTAGTCGGCCGACATAATTCCGCGCTGCAACCGAAGCACTTTCGGGGCCATTGAAGAGTGCAGGTGCCTCGCATTTAAATGAAGCCTTGTCAGTGCGTTGCATAAAGCGCAATGGGGGTTGATTTGGCTGAAGGGTAAAGCCTGCGGTCGCGAATCCAAATCTAGGGCAAACGCATCAATGGTGGAAACAGATTTTCGTGTTGACTAAAGTCCCAGTGTTTGTTATTTGCCCGGTTTTTCGCAACAGGGTAGCGATGAGCCTAGGGTTTGTCCTAGGAAACGTCAGGAAAAACCAAAAATTTGTCGATTAAAAGTACTATTCGCAGTGTCTGCGGTCCACTAGTACCAAGAACCGTAACCTTAACCAGACGGTTGACTTCCGTAAAACTTAGGTTATGATAATTAAGTTCCCAGATGTTAGGGTCGTGAGAAACGGGAAGATGTCCCGAAAACTTGCGACAGCGAAATTGCGAAGCTGAGGCGTCGCGAGAAATCACCCTGTGAGTGATACGTTCTGGTTCGTGTTGCCACCACTAGTATGGTCAGAGCACACGTACTTTAAATACTCGGCCCCACTCTTGGAGGGCGGGTCTGGTTGATTTGCCGGGGGAGCCCTGAGGGGGGCTCTATCGAATTGCCCGGGAGCCCTTGAGGGGGGGCTCTATGGACATAGTGTTGGTTTCGGAGGATCGGGAGCTTTATCGCGTCTGTCTGGAGATCCTGGACGAGATTCTGAATCAGCCGTGGACGCTTTCCGCGGCCAGCGCGGACGATTCAATCTCCCAAGCGGACCTCTGCATCTGGGATTACCATACCGGTGGCGCGTTGCCCGGCTGCGGCCACGGGTTTTCCTCCAAGTATCTGTATCTGGTCAGCCGGAGGGACCTGCCGGAATTCCGCCGACAAATGGCGGTCGCGGAGGCCCACGTCCTGCTCAAGCCGGTCACGCCGGTTACGCTGGCCGCCTTTCTCGGTTTTGCCGTTTCGTCATCCGGGGACGAACCCTTGCGGGAAGATCGCGACGCGATTCTTCAGTGCCTGGTGCAAACCAATCTGACGCTACAGGAGTATGACCAGGACCGCACCAATTTTCTGGCTCGGGCGGTGCACGACTTTCGGGCTCCCCTGACGGCCTTGAGCGGCTACTGCGGTCTGATGCTGGACGAGTCGTTTGGGCCCGTCAACCAGGAGCAGCGGGAAGTCCTCGGGCGCATGCGGAATAGCGCCCAGCGTCTATCGCGGATGGCCTCCGCGATGTTCCAGTTGAGTATCGCGCGCCAAGTCAAGAAGCGGCCCGATTTCGAGCGGGGCGACCTGCAGGAGTGCCTCGATCAGGCCTTGCACGAGATTGCGCCGTTCGCCGACGAAAGACGGATTACGATTACGCCGGAACTGGAACCTGGCGACGAAGGTCTGCGCTTCGAGCCGGGACAGATGGAACAGGTGCTGATCAATATTCTCGACAACGCCTGCAAGTTCACGCCAAAAGCCGGCTGGATCGAAATCCGCGGCTACCCGTTCTTTTGGGAGCGTCGTTCCGGCCAATCGGGAATGCCGCCCGGAGTGGAGCGGCGGCGCGGCGTCAACCAGGAGCCGAATAGCTACCGGATTGACATCACCGATTCCGGCGCGGCGATACCGAAAGAGCATTTGAAGAGTATTTTCGAGGAGTACGCGACGTACTCAGGCGGGCGCGACCGCTCCGGCGGAGGCCTCGGCCTGGCGATTTGCCGCTTGATCGTTACGCAGCACGAGGGATGTATTTGGGCCGAAAACACCGATTTGGGCCCCAGGTTCTCATTTGTTCTTCCGCTCGACCGATCTCGGTTAATGATGGGGGATGCGGAAGAGGATGTGCCATTCGATGAACTACGGAGGTTAAACGTTAATGCTGATGTCTGACCGCAAATGCACGATTCTGGTGGGGGAAGATGAGCCGGAGGTCTTGAGTTATCTCGAGACCGCCCTGAAGTGCATGGGTTATTCCGTGGAATCGGCTCAAGACGGAGACGAGGTGCTGGCTTGCCTGCGATCGGGCGGGTCCGAAATAGCGGCCGTGCTGCTCGACATCGTGATGCTGAATCGGGACGGCCTGGACACTTTGCGCGAGATCCGTAACCTGGATCGCCAGTTGCCGGTCATCATGCTGTCCGGCGCATCGTCCACTCTGAACGTAGTCACCGCGATGAAGCGAGGGGCGACGGATTTTCTCGCCAAGCCGGTGGCGCATGAGGACCTGCGCGAAGTGATCCGGCGGGCGATCGAGGCCAAAGGCGCGGCGAATGCGGCGCCGCCGCGCACAACGAAGCCCTTCCCCGACATCTTGTTGGGAACGAATCCCCGGATGAAAGAGCTCCAGGTTGTGGTGGGCCAGATCGGCTGGTCGGAGGTTCCGGTGCTGATTCAGGGCGAGACCGGCAGCGGAAAAGAGGTGCTCGCACGGGAACTGCATGCACAATCTCCTCGCGCGGCCAGGCCGTTTCTGAAGCTCAACTGCGCGGCGCTGCCCTCGGAACTGGTCGAGAGCGAGCTGTTCGGCTACGAGCGCGGAGCGTTCACCGGCGCTTTCCAAAGGAAGGCGGGCAAGTTCGAGATCGCCGAAGGAGGCACCATCCTGCTCGATGAAATCGGGGACATGGACGTGCGGCTCCAGGCCAAGCTATTGCAGGTGCTGCAAGACCACGAGTTTCAACGGATCGGCGGCAAGGAAACCATCCGGGTGGATGTGCGCATCATGGCGGCGACGCACCGCGATCTGGAGAAGGCCATCGTCGAAGGCTCCTTCCGCGAGGACCTTTATTACCGCCTGAATGTGATCAACCTGAAGGTTCCGCCGCTGCGCGACCGCAAGGAAGATATCGTGCCGCTGGCCGAGTTTCTGATCAAGAAACACACCTCCGGAGGGCTGGCCGCGCCGGCCATCCCGGTCGGCCTGAAACATGCCTTGATGGCGTATCACTGGCCCGGGAACGTGCGCGAGCTGGAGAACTACGTTCGGAAGTTCATTATCCTCGGCGATCCCGAGTCGCTCGCGAGCGAACTCCATGCCAAGGCGATCAAACCGATGCGCCCGATTCCGATTGCCGACGCCCTTTCCCAGCCAGCCGAGCGGATCCAGGATTCTCCGATTTTGGAGCAGGTGACGCAAGCCAGGAAACAGGCCGAAACGGACGCCATCCTGGCGGCTCTCAATTCCACTCGCTGGAACCGGAAACAGGCCGCGGCGCTGCTGAAAATCGACTATAAGGCGCTGCTGTACAAGATGAAGAAGCTGGGTGTGGAGGACCGTCCCGATCTTGTCCCCACGGAGACCGCCGCGCCTCCGAAAACGATGTCGGCCGGTGGTTACTGAGAGAAGGATTCTGCGCCTCCGCTCGCTGACGCCGGCAGCCACTTGCCGCCGGTGTTTTTCGACGTTGCTCCCGCCCGTTCGCGATCGCGCCTAGAATGAAGGTGGATCGCGAACATGACGCTGGCCGATCAGCTCGCTTCTCACACCCGCGAAGGCGATTTATGGGAATCGCTGGAGGGCAACCGCATTCGCTGCTACGCTTGCGGCCACTGCTGCCCGATCCTTTCCGGGTTTGCCGGCGTCTGCAAAGTGAGGTTCAATCGCGGCGGCAAGCTGATGGTCCCCTACGGATACGTCAACGCCCTGCACTGCGATCCAATCGAGAAAAAGCCCTTCTTTCACGCGCTGCCCGGAACGCGCGCGCTCAGTTTCGGCTTGCTCGGCTGCGACCTGCATTGCGGCTACTGCCAGAACTGGGTGAGTTCGCAGGCGCTGCGCGACGTCCGCTCCTCGCTGGATTTCCGTGAGATCTCGCCGGCGGAGATTGTCCGGCTGGCTCTGCGGCAGAACGCGTCATCGATCGTCAGCACCTACAATGAGCCGCTGATCACCAGCGAATGGGCTGTGGCCGTTTTCCGCGAAGCCCGCCAGGCCGGCCTCATTACCGGATACGTCTCCAACGGGAACGCCACTCCTCAGGTGCTCGAGTATCTGCGCCCCTGGGTCGACCTCTACAAAGTGGATCTCAAGAGCTTCGACGACCGCCGGTATCACGAGTTAGGCGGGCGGTTGCAGCCGATCCTCGATTCCATCGCGCGCATCCACAGCATGGGGTTCTGGCTGGAAGTCGTCACGCTCGTTGTGCCGGGGTTCAACGATTCGCAGGCGGAACTGGAAGCGATCGCGGGTTTCCTGGCCGGCATTTCTCCGGACATTCCCTGGCACGTCACCGCATTCTACCCGACCTACAAGATGACCGGGCCGGGCGCTACTCCGGCTCGCACGCTGGAGCGCGCAGCATCCATCGGGCGCGCGGCCGGCCTGCGCTACGTTTATGCGGGGAACCTTCCAGGCCGCGTCGACGGACTCGAAAACACGCATTGCCCGAAATGCCGGGCGTTGCTGGTGGAACGGCGCGGCTTCGAAATCCTCCAGAACAGAATGACGGCGGACGGCAGGTGCCCTGATTGCCAATCGGCGATTCCGGGCTTCTGGCACGCCGGCCTGCAGCGGGACCGCGAGAATTTCGCGACGATCCAGAAACAGTGCGGTTGATAAGATGGCTTCCTCACACACAACGCCATTTGCTGGTTCGTGGTATCCAGGGCGGCCCGCCGATCTGGAGGCGCTGCTCGACCGGCTCTTCGATTGTTCGCTGAAGAGGACCGGCCCCAACCTGCTGCCGCGCCCGCTCGCATTTGTTGTGCCTCATGCGGGCCTGGAATACTCGGGAACGGTGGCCGCCTCGGCCTACCGCCATTTGCAGGCCGCGAAACCCGAACGAGTCTTCATCCTCGGATTCACCCATAGCGGTGGCAGGCCGGCAGTCTCGATTCCCGACATCGGCGCGTTTCGGACTCCGCTGGGTGAGGTCACAGTCGATCGCGCCGCCGCGCGGGAGATGGCATCCGGCGGGCAATTCGCCATGGTCGCCGAAGCCCAGGTGTGCGATCACTCGGTGGAGATCCAACTCCCCCTGCTCGAAAAGGCCGTGCGCGGCGTGCCGGTAGTTCCGCTGTATGTGGGCCATCTTGGTGACACCGAACGGCATGCGGCGGCGCAGGCGCTGGCGCAACGGGTCCGGCCAGACGACGTCTTATTGGCCAGCTCCGACCTGACCCACTATGGCAAGAGTTTCGGCTACCAGCCGTTTCCCGCCGGTCCGGACGTGAGCCGGCGGCTGTTCCAGCTCGATTCCCGCGTCATCGATGCGGCCGGCAGTCTTGCCCCCACGCTGTTCCTCGACACGTTGCGCGAACTCGACTCCACGGTTTGCGGCTATCAACCGGTCGCCCTGCTGCTCGAAACCCTCGGTTTATTGAGGGGCGAAGAAGTGTTTCAGCAGACGTTGGACTACCAGACCTCCGCCGAAATCACCGGCGATTTCGAGCACGTGGTCAGCTACGGTTCTCTCGGCTACTTTCGCGCCGATTCCTTTCGCTTGGATGAAAAAGCCCAGGGAGCCCTGCTCTTGAGCGCGCGGGAGACCCTCCGGCGTCTTTCCGCGACCGGCGAGCGGCGGGCCATTCCGCCAGCAGCCAGCCCGTTGCTGATGCGGCGGGCGGGCGTCTTCGTAAGTCTGCACCAGGGTCGTGAGTTATTCGGATGCATTGGCCTGGTGACCGCGGAAACGCCGCTGGCGGAATCGGTGCCCAACCTGACACTGGAAGCGGCGCTCGACGACCCACGCTTCGCGCGGCGTGCCAGCGTGCCGGACGGACTGAGTATTGAGGTCTCCGTGCTGACGCCGATGAAGCGAATCCGCGACTGGAAATCGTTCCAGCTCGGACGGCACGGCGCGTATCTCGAGTCCGGCGCCCGCAGCGGGCTGCTGCTGCCGCAGGTCGCCAGTGACGGCAGATTCACCCAGACCAGCTTCCTCGAGACCCTATCCCGAAAAGCCGGTCTCCGCCCTGACGCGTACCAGGACCCCAAGGCACGCCTATCCGTGTTCCAGGCGCAGGTATTCGGGGATGGGTGTTGAGGTTTTCCGGAGCGGGTGGTCCCCGAGTCGGGCGTCGGCGGCCCGCCGGGCCGGTCAATCTCGCACAAAACCCGAGTTGGGCCCGTCGCCCGGACACCGGCTTCCGGCGCGAACCGGATGGGAGAGCTATCATCATGGATGGTGAGCGCAAGGTCGTCCCAATTGGGGAAGAGTTCGGCTTCCGTTCGCAGCGGCAGGCCGAAAGCGAACTCGGCCTCCCCGAGATTCTACAAGCTTGATGGGCGCCCGCTGACTTCTTGGGGCGATTATGGGGACATATTGCAGCACGGCCTGTCCTGGAGGGGAGATCGGGGCCTCCTTGAACTGCGCCGCACTGGGCCGTTCATACCGCCAATCACATTCCCTTGTTATAGCTCCAGCGACGAAGTCGTCCTAACGACGACCACGCGAGAGCGGTTGGAGGCATCGGGCCTGAACGGCTTCGCGTTCCAGGCAGTCAAGAAGACGCAGATCGTCAATCTACCCTGGCACGAGTGGGACCTCAAGGCGCGTGTACCACGGGAGTATCCAAAATCAGGCGAGCCCGAGGACTATCTAGACATGAGACGTCCGAACGCTCGGGTTTCGCAGCAGATGGGGGACTTGTGGGAACTGGTCGTTCCCGACACGGCCAACATTGGGGTTGTCCCAGACGTGGAGCACAGTAGCTATCAGGAGCAACGCCTCTGGCGCAGCACGTTTCAAAACTATTACTTTGAGGTCAAATCCTGGAACGGGGCCGATGTCATTCGGGCAGCAACAACAAATGGACAGGTCCATTTTGTCCTCGTGGCGGAGCGAGGCAAGCTCTGGTTCGAGGAAAATCTTGGGAGGTACGTAAAGTGCTACGAGCTCAGATGCATCTGAGCGGCGCAAAATCGCCGGGGCGATACTGAACGGACCGTCGGTCGCTCCGAAGGAGTCTAAAAGGGACGTATTGTCGGCGACTGAGAAACCGATTTGCGCGCCACCGCGGCCGCCCCCCTACACCCCCGAGTTAATCCCCGCGATTGCTTCCTCAATTTCGCGGCCGGGATATTCGTAATCCACCAGCTTGCCAGTGATGAAATTCTCGTACGCGGCGAGGTCGAAATGGCCGTGGCCGCTGAGACCGAAGAGAATGACTTTCCCTTTCCCTTCTTCCTTGGCCGCCAGCGCTTCATCGATGGCCGCGCGAATGGCGTGCGCGCTCTCGGGCGCGGGCAGGATGCCTTCAGTGCGCGCGAATTGGATGGCCGCCTCGAATACCGGGATCTGCGTGTAGGCCTTGGCATCGATGTGCCCGAGTTTCACCAGATGGCTGATCAGCGGTGAAGCTCCGTGGTAGCGCAACCCTCCGGCGTGAATACCCGGCGGCACGAAGTCGTGACCCAGCGTGAACATCTTGACCAGCGGCGTGAGCTTGGCCGTGTCGCCATAATCGTAGGTGAACTTGCCCTTCGTCAAGGTAGGACACGCGGAAGGCTCGATGGCGAGGATGCGCGGGCCCTTGCCGGCGAAACGGTCCAGCACGTAGGGCAGCGCCAGGCCGCCGAAATTGCTGCCGCCGCCAAAGCAGCCGATCACCACGTCCGGCTCGTCGCCCGCCATCCGCATCTGCAGCTTGGCTTCCTGGCCGATCACGGTCTGGTGCATCAGCACATGGTTGAGCACGCTGCCCAGCGAGTAGTTGGTGTCCGCGTGAGTCGCGGCGTCCTCCACCGCTTCACTGATAGCGATGCCCAGGCTGCCCGGCGAATCCGGGTGCGCGGCCAGCACCGCGCGGCCGGCGTGCGTTTGTTCGCTCGGGCTGGCAAAAACTTCCGCGCCCCAGACGTGCATCATCATGCGACGATACGGTTTTTGATCGTAGCTCACGCGCACCATGTAGACGGTGCATTCCATGCCGAACATCTGGCAGGCCAGCGATAGCGCGCTGCCCCACTGCCCCGCCCCGGTTTCCGTGGCCAGGCGGCGGATGCCGGCGCGCTTGTTGTAATAAGCCTGCGCCACGGCCGTATTGGGCTTGTGACTGCCAGCCGGGCTGGTGCCCTCGTACTTGTAATAAATGTGCGCCGGCGTATCGAGCGCCTTCTCCAGACGCCGCGCGCGATATAGAGGCGTGGCGCGCCACAGGCGATAGATGTCCATCACCTCTCCCGGAATATCGATCTCCGGCTTCGGAGAGAATTCCTGCTCGATCAGTTCCATCGGAAAGATCGGCGCGAGATCCTGCGGCCCCAACGGCTGGTGAGTGCCCGGATGCAGAGGCGGGGCGAGCGGCTCCGGCAGCGACGGCAGCACGTTCACCCAGACCGCGGGAATCTGGCGGTCGGTAAGGAGGAATTTGGAAGCTTCAGACATGGAAGGCCTATTGTAATACGAGTGCCGGGCGGACGCCCCGCCGCAGCCGTAACGCCGGCGGTCTTTTGCCGCCGCTGGGCTGGCAGGCGAAAGCGCCTGCCCCACTTTGCTGCCGAAGGGTGGGGCAGGCGCTTTCGCCTGCCAACCTTCTGCCACGCCCCGCCCACCGCCGTCCGATTTCGTTACCATGTGACTTCATGTTCGATTGGAAACAAGATCCGCATCGAAGGCTAAACCCGCTGACGGGCGAATGGGTGCTGGTATCGCCGCATCGCACCCAGCGGCCGTGGCAGGGGCAGGTGGAAGAGGCCGCTCGCGCGGCGCAGCCCGAGTACGATCCGACCTGCTACCTCTGCCCCGGCAATGAGCGCGCCGGCGGCGCGCGCAATCCGCGCTACACATCCACTTTCGTTTTCGACAACGATTTCGCCGCGCTGCGCCCCGATACCCCGCCGGACCGCTTCGACGAGGACGGGTTGCTGGTGGCGCAAGGCGAGCCGGGCATCTGCCGCGTGGTGTGCTTCTCGCCCAGGCACGATCTCACCATCGCCCACATGGAACCCGCCGATCTCCGCCGCGTGGTCGACACCTGGGCCGAGCAATACCGCGAACTGGGCGCGCGCGAATCCATCCGCTACGTGCAGATTTTCGAAAACCGCGGCGCCATGATGGGTTGCAGCAACGCACATCCTCATTGCCAGATCTGGTCGAATTCACACCTGCCGAACGAGGTCTCGAAGGAACAGGCCGCGCAACTCGAGTGGCGCGAAGCGCGGGCGCGGTGCCTCATCTGCGATTACGCCGCGCTCGAAGCAGCGCGCCGGGAACGGCTGGTGGACGAGAACGCGAGTTGGATGGCGGTGGTGCCGTTTTGGGCGGTGTGGCCGTTCGAGACAATGGTGATGCCCCGGCGGCACGTGGCCGCCATCGATTCGCTCGATGACGCCGAGCGTGACGGCCTGGCCGACATTCTGAAACGCCTGACCGCGCGCTACGACCGCCTATTCGCGACGCCTTTCCCCTACAGCATGGGCTTCCACCAGAGTCCGACCGATGGCGAGGCGCACCCGGAGTGGCATCTGCACCTGCATTTCCATCCCCCCCTGCTGCGCTCGGCGACCGTGCGCAAATTCCTGGTCGGATACGAACTGCTGGCCGCCCCGCAGCGCGACCTCACGCCCGAGGCCGCCGCCGAGCGCCTCCGCTCCGCGTAGCTTCCGTGGCGCAGGCTGTCGAGAGTCGTCTCCTTTCCGTTAGCGAACCTCGACAGCTAAAACGTGAACCCGACCAGAAACTCGGCCTGGTTCTTGCCGCTGTTGAGGACGCCGGAGAGGTTGAAGTACTCTTGCGCCCAGCGCGTGAAGCGGATTTCCGGCGAAACATGAATGATAATCGCGTGGATATCCACGCCGCCGCCAATCACCACGCCCATGGTCCCCTTGCTGCTAGCTGTGGGAGGGGCGACCACCACGTTGCAGACGGGGTTGGCGGTGGTGGGGCCGCAAACATTTTCAGTCACCGTGTTCTTTAGCCCCGTCAGCGTGTCCCAGGCCACGCCCGCCTCCACATACGGCCGGACGATTTTGCTGGGAAACTTGTACTTGGCGACCAGCGGAAACTCCCAGTTGCCTGACGATCCGATGCTGGTGACCGAGTTTCCAACCGATCCCAGCACGTTGGTGTAGCTGAAATGGCGGTAGATCGCGTCGAATTCGACGCTCAGCCCGAGCGGCAGCCGCACCTCCACTTCCGGGCCGAATAGATACCGGTTGGTCGTGGTGGTAGAGGTGCCCTGCACCTCGCTCAGGAAGTCCGTCAACGGCAGCCCGGCTTTGATCCCGGCCGAAAACGGCTGCGCCAGCGCGGCCCCGCCAATCAGCAGCAATAAGAATAAAGGCTTCATACATTCAGATTACGAAGAAACGGGGCGGCGCGTTTCGGCATCATTGCCAGTCAGGCCCGCCCAAAAAAGCACGCCAGTACGAATCGAGCGCGAGCCGGATGTGAGGCACGTCAAATGGGTCCGTGGATCTTTCCAGAATACGTACGAGCATCCGTGCAATACACGTCTTCTGTGCCTCGGTCAGCAGCGGCATCCGCTCCTCCCACAGCACGCGTAGGCCCGCCTCCCGATGGGAACTGTCCAGGAAGTCGTGGCCCGTCAGTTCCTTTATGTAAGCCATTTTCTGCGCGACGCCGACCCGCGTTCTTGCCGCAGCCATTCTCCCTTGCTCCGTGAGGTTGGGCATTTCGGCCTCAAGCTCGCGCAGCGTCTCATCCAGTCCCTTTCCCGGGTCGAAATAGGAGCGAATCAGGCTATCGTCATGTGTCCGACCGTCCTCGTACCACAGGGAGTCGAGCACACCATTCAGATAGAACTCCTCGCCCGCTTCATCGATCAGTGCATACAAGTATGCCGGGAGGTAATACTGATACGCCTTAGCGGAAAGGAGCACGATTTCGCCTCCGTCGCCCACGTATTGCCGCAGCGGACGCAATTCCTGCCACGTCTTTGTTCCGACCCCATCGAGGAATGACTGATCGACGTAGTCGCCTGCAATGGCCATCTCTTGGAGGGATGGGCGATCGAGGCCCGCGAACGCCTCCTCGATGCACTGGGCCAAATCCTCAGGATTCATAGTCGTTCTCTCCTACCGCAAGCTCCGCTCGAAAAAATCCACCATCAGTTGGTTCAAATGCTGCGCGGAGAGGCCTATGAGGTCGTGCGCCTTCCGTGGATACAGCATGTATTCGAACTGCTTGCCGGCCAATTGCAGGGCGCTGACGAGCTGGATGGAATTCTGTAACAGCACGTTGTCATCCTCGAAGTTCTGCACCAGCATCAGCTTGCCCTTCAGGTTCCCGGCTTTCGGCGGGAGCGCCGTGTCACGGTAGCCGTCCGGATTGTCTTTGGGCAGTCCCATGTAACGCTCGGTGTAGATGCTGTCGTAGTTCATCCAATTGGTGACCGCGGCGCCGGCGAAACCGGCCTTGAACACCTCCGGCGCGTTGAGCATGGCGTTGACGGTCATGAAGCCGCCGTAGCTCCAGCCGTGAATGCCGATGCGCTCCGGGTCGGCCAGCCCCATGGCGATCAGGTGGCGCACACCGGCGACCTGGTCGGCCAGCTCGATCGCGCCGAGCTTGTGATGGATGGCGGTCTCAAAGTCGTGGCCGCGCCCTTCACCACCCCGGTTTTCGCACTGCCAAACGACATAGCCCTTGTGCGCCAGCACCTGGTCGATATCGATCCCCGGCCACGCGTTATGCACCGGCATGCCCACGCCGGGCCCGCCATAAACGCTGACAATCACCGGGTACCGTTTGGTCCATTTATGGCCGGCCGGTTTGATGAGCTGCCCGTAAAGCGTCACGCCATCGGGGGCGGTGAACGGCACGATCTCGGAGGGCAGGATCTCGTACTCGTCCAGGGCGGTGCGGTCCTGCTCGCGATAGATGCCGAGCACCGACCCGTCGCCCGCGTGGAGGACGCTGCGCGGAGGCTGGCTGAGGCTCGACCAGGTGTCCACGTAATAGCGGCCGCCGGCCCCCATCGAGATGGTATGGCTGCCTGGTTCCTGGGTGAGACGGCGTTTGTTTTTTCCGTCCAGGCCGATCGCGTAAAGGTGCTGCTCGAAGTGGCTTGGCTCATCGGAGGTGTAGAAGACGCGACCGCTCGATTCATCCACCGCTAATATCCCGGTTACTTCCCAGGCGCCGCTGGTGAGCGGTTGTACGGCTTTGCCATCGTTTGAATAGAGGAAGATATGGCGGTAGCCGCCGGCGCCGCGCTCGCTAGTCCAGAGAAACCGCCGGCCGTCGTCCAGGAACCGGATATCGCCCTTCAGGTTGATCCAGTATGGGTCGGATTCTTCAAAGATGGTGGCGCGCGCGCCGGTTTCGACGTCGATGGAAAACAACGTATCGCGGTTCTGCACGCGGTTGAAGCGCAGCAGGTAGAGCGCGCGGGAGCCGGGCATCCAGCCCGCGCGGCCGATCAAATACGAGGTGCGTGTGTCGCCCACGTCGTACCAGCGCGTCGGGCCGCCTGCCAGGGAAACCACGCCCAGGCGGATCACCGCGTTGTTGTCGCCGGCCTGCGGGTAGCGCTCCGGCTCGTAGACCGCGCGCAAACGCAGCAGGTCTTCGTGCGGGTACAGTGGCTCGGCGTGCGTGTCGAACTGCAAGTAGGCGATCGATCTCGAATCCGGCGACCACCAGAAAGGTGCGTCCAGCTCAAGCTCCTCCGGGTAGACCCAGTCGAGCCCCCCGTTGCGTACGGTGTCGGAGCCGTCCCTGGTGAGCCGGGTTTCTCGCTTGCTGGCCACGTCCACCGCGTAAAGATCCGAGCCCCTGCGGAAAGCGACTGTCTTGCCATCGGGCGCCAGGCGCGCGTCCCGTTCGACGGCGGGCGTCCTCGTAATCTGGTCCCACTGGCCCGTGTTCAGGTGGATCACGAAAAGGTCGGCATTGTCGACGTAGAGCAGCTCCCTGCCGCTGGCGGAAAGCTGCATGACGCCCAGGCCGGCGCGCCGGTTGATCCAATCCATCGGCCCATTGTCGGCCGGCGGCGTCATCGCCGAAGCGTCGATCTCATCCAGCGACAACACCGTCCTGCTGCGCCGGGTGGCGCAATCGTACAGAGCGAGGTTGTTGTTCTGGCGCACCAGGAAGCTCTTGCCGTCCGGCATCCACAGCTCCGGCGCCGGTGCTCCGCGCACTACGCGAAAGGCCTGGCTGAGCGTTTCGAGCGTGACCGGCTTCTTCTGTGCCAGGACGGAGGACGCCAGCAGAACAATGAGCGCGAGCCTTCGCATAAGTGTGATTGTAACCGGAGGAGGCGGGAGACAGGAGACAGGAGGAGTCAGGACGGTCGAGGTCAGGAGACAGGAGTCAGAAGACAGAAGAAGGAAGTCGGCGGTCGGCAGACAGGGCACCGCAAATTCCTGCTTTCCTCTTCTGACTCCTGTCTTCTGACTCCTGTCTCCTGTCTTCTTGCCTTCCCTCAGTATTCCACTTCAACTAGGAACAGTCCTTTAGCCGGAGCGGTGGCGCCGGACTTCAGCGGAAACACGGATGTATCGCCAATGTTGCCGCGGCCGGCTTCGATCAGCGTCCCCACCAGGTTGCGCACCATGTGTTTCAGGAAGCCGCTGCCCCGCACGCGGTAGATGAGCCGGTCCCGCTCGCGCGTGAGCACCGAAGAAAAAATCGTCCGCACCTTGGACTGGCCCTCGGCATCGCGGTCGTCGGAGGCGGCAAACGCGCCGAAATCGTGCTCGCCCTCGAAAACGCTTGCCAGCCGCGTCATGCGGTCTTCCTCCAGCGGGTAAGGGTAATGATGCACGAAGGGCCAATCGAACGGGCTGCAAACTTCCCCGCGGGCAATGCGGTATTCGTAGGTCTTGGCTTTGGCGTCGAAGCGCGGGTGAAAGGCGGCGTCCACCTCTTCCGCCGAGCAGACACGAATAGCGGGCGGCAGCAGGCGGTTGATGGCGCGGCGCAGGTTGGCCAGCGGAATCGGGTTCTCGATGTTGAATGCGGCCACCTGGCCGAGTGCGTGGACGCCGGCATCAGTGCGGCCCGAGCCGGCCACATGCACCGGCTTGCCTTCCATGCCGGAAACGATTTCTTCCAGCGTCCCTTGAATGGTCGGCAGGCCCGGCTGCACCTGCCAGCCATGGAAAGGGCCACCGTCGTAAGCCAGGGTAATGCGGATGCGGCGCATCAGGCGGGGCGCGAGCCCGGCTTCACCAGCCGAATCCCCTGCCGGCACAGCGGGCACTCCTCGGGCGAGTAAGCGGCCACGTTGAGCGTAGCCAGCGCCACGCGCGGCACACCTACGTCGGCGGTTCCGCCGCTGCGGTCGATGATGGAACCGGCAGCCGCCACCTTCGCGCCAGCCGCCTGAAGAACCGCGATTACATCCGCCGTACTGCCTCCGGTGGTGATCACATCCTCCACCACGCACGCGGTTTCCCCGGACTCGACCGAAAATCCACGCCGTAACACCATTTTTCGGGATTCCGGATCGCGCTCGGTGAAGATGTGCCGGCAGCCCAAAGCGCGCGCCACCTCGTGGCCGATAATCAGACCGCCCAAAGCCGGCGAAACGACCACGCTCACGCCTGCCGGCAGCTTGGCCTGCAACGAGTTCGCCAGCATCTTGCCCAACTTCTCCGCCGCCTTCGGGTGCTCCAGCACCAACGCGCATTGCAGGTAGCGGTCGCTGTGCAACCCGCTGGTCAGGCGGAAGTGGCCCTCCAGGTATGCCCCCGTAAAGCGGAACAACTCCAGGACGGACTCAGTGGCGGGCATCACTGTCGCCACTATAACATCCGCCTGCGCGCCAAGTTACTGCCGAACGGTAACACCAGTGACAAGATGTTGCTTTTGTCTGACACATCGGTACCAATTCTCCATGTGCTGGAGCACCCGTTTTGGATGATCGGACTGATTCCACGCTAGTTAAGGTTTGGAGCGCTAATTGCTCACCGAACTCCCGTGACTAGGACTATACGGGCCCGAAGAGAGACGATTGATCCCACCTTAACTCTGCCGAACGAGTCACCTCACCAGCAACCCCACCATTAGACCCCCACAAACCTTCACAACCGTCTCTTTTCGGAGCCTGGCGCAGCCTCCAAGGCCGGCGCTATCGCGTACTATGGTTCCATGACCAAAGGCATGTTCGACGTGCAGTGCCCCTGCTGCCAGGCGACTCTCAGGATCGATTCCGAAACGCGCGCCATCATTGCCCACACCCTTCCCGAGAGGCCCAAGCTGATTGAGGACCTGGCGGCCGAAGTGGTCAAGCTGAAAGGCGAAGAGGCGCGGCGCGACGAAGTCTTCCGCAAGCAGGTCGAAACGCAAAAGTCGCACGGCAAGGTGCTCGAGAAGAAATTCGACGAGCTTTTCAAGCGCGTCAAGGAAGACCCAGACGCCCCGCCGCCCGTTCGCGACATCGACCTCGACTAGCACCGGTGCGGTACCGCCGGCGGTGTGTGGCCGCCGGTGTTCGGCCAGCCAAAGCGGCTGAAAAGCACCACCACCTGCTATCCGCGCCACCGCGTTCCGGGAAACGTGATAACCTTTGGTTCCCAGGAACAAACCACATGCGGAAACTAATGACTCCTTTCGTGATCCTGCTTAGCGCAACGGCGCTGCTGCACGCGCAGGCCGCGCCGCCGGCCGCGCCACAGGCCGCATCGCAGACAATTGCTCCGCAGACTCCGCCCGCACCCGCCCAGCCCCACGCCCCGGCGCCGCCGCCCGCCTATAACTGCGAGCCGGCAAATCCCAACGCCACGCCGGAGGCTCGCGCGCTGCTGAAGACCCTCTGCGCGGTCTCCGGCAAAGGCATCCTGTCCGGCCAGCACAACTATCCCAACCAGCGCGACCTGGATACGGAAAAGGTCCACGCCATCACCGGCAAGTACCCCGCGATTTGGGGTTCGGATTTCGGGTTCACCGACGAAGAGGACAAGGATTCCATCGTCCATCGCGACCTGATGATCGCGGAGGCCAAGAAGCAGGCGGCGGCCGGCTCCATTATTTACCTGTGCTGGCACATGCTGCGGCCCACCGAGGACGAGCCGGGCAAGCCCGGCGCAAGCTGGAGGGGCAGCGTGCAGGCCCGTCTGACCGACGATCAGTGGGCGGAGCTGATCACGCCCGACACGCCGCTGCATAGGCGCTGGGAAAAATACATGGACACCGCGGCCGGCTATCTCAAACAGTTGCAGGATGCGCACATCCCGGTCCTCTGGCGGCCCATGCACGAAAACAACGGCGGCTTTTTCTGGTGGGGCGGCCGGCCCGGCATGGGTGGCACGGCGCAGCTTTACCGTGAGGTCTATGCCCGCATGGTTTACGTCCATCACCTGGATAACCTGATCTGGGTATGGAACCAGAACGGCCCCGCTCCGATGGGCGAGTTCTTCAATTTCTTCCCCGGCCAGCCATATGTCGATATAGTCAGCTATGACAACTACCGCGATTTGAACGACCGGTATTATTACGAGCTGCTAGCGCTGGCCGAAGGCAAGCCGATCGCGCTCGGCGAAGTGGGCGTTCCGCCTGCCGCGGAAGTGCTCAAAGCTCAACCCAGGTGGGCCTGGTTCATGGTCTGGGCCGGCATGGTCAACGACCGCATCCTGCCCGGCTACAGCAACCCGTACGTATTGAATCGCGGCGATCCGCTCCCGAACAACTGAGGTGGCGGATCATCGAAGGTCGCTCAGATGACAACCGAGGAAACCAGCGTCGAGATCGAGACTCCCGACGGGACCTGCGACGCCGCGTTCGTTCACCCGGCGGCCGGTTCCCATCCCGGCGTGCTGCTCTGGCCCGACGCATTCGGCTTGCGCCCCGCGATGCGCGAAATGGCCAGGCGCCTTGCCGCTGAGGGCTATTCCGTGTTGGTCCCCAATCCCTTTTATCGCGTGGCCAAAGCTCCTTTCTCGGATGCCTCCCACTTCAGCTTCCAGAATCCGGCCGACAGGGCCAAGCTCCAGCCGCTGATGGCGTCGGTGAACGCACCCGGCAACGCGGAGAAGGACGCCCGCGCATACGTCGGCTTCCTTGACGCGCAAAAAGAAGTAAACCAGGCAAAGAAGATCGGAACCCAGGGTTACTGCATGGGCGGAGCGCTGGTGGTGAGGACGGCGGCGGCGGTGCCCGATCGCATCGGCGCGGGCGCGTCCTTCCACGGCGGCGGCCTGGTGACCGGCAAACCCGACAGTCCGCATCTGCTCGCGCCGAAGATCAAGGCGCAAATGTATTTCGGCGTGGCCTCGAACGACGACGCGCGTCAGCCGGACGCCAAGGACAAACTGAAGGAAGCCTTCGCGACCGCCGGAGTTCCCGCGGAAATCGAAGTGTATCCGGGAGCGCTGCACGGATGGTGCGTGCCGGACATGCCGCTCCAGAACGGCGCGCCGGTCTACAGCCAGCCCGACGCCGAGCGCGCTTGGGGCAAGCTGATCGCTTTATACAAACGGGCCCTCGTGTAAGCCAGCCTGCCGGCTGCTGTGATTGGTTATCGGCAAGGATTATCCTACCGCCGCTCCTCGAAGAACCCGCGCAGCAGTTCCACGCACTCGACCGCCAGCACGCCTTCCACAATTTCCACCGTGTGGTTCAACGTATCGGAATCGGCGATGCGGAATTTGCTCCGCACGCCGCCGAAGCGCAGGTCGCGCGTTCCGAACACCAGGCGCCCGACGCGCGCGGCCACCAGCGCGCCCGCGCACATCACGCACGGTTCCAGCGTGCAATACAGCGTCGCCCCCGCCAAGCGGTAATTGCCGACCGCTGCGGCGGCTTCGCGCAGCGCGATGATTTCCGCGTGGGCCGTCGGGTCGTGGCGCTCGATGGGGCAATTCCAGCCGCGCCCCACGATGGCGCCGGCCACGACCACCACCGCGCCCACCGGCACTTCGCCTAGCGCCGCTCCGCGCGCCGCCAGGTTGAGCGCCTCCCACATGTATTGTTCATCCGCTGCCATTCGGATTAATCCCGATTTCTGGTCTTGGGCAAGCTAGTCATGCCTTACCTACCTATCTTCGCGCACACCCATTGCTCGGCGCCGTGTCCTATACTGTGCGGAGGGTAACGGTCCCGCGCGCCCAGGTTGACCGCGGGCCGCCCTGGAGTCTTATGGACGCGCTTACGATTCATCGTCTGCACTTCGCATTCACCGTCACCTTCCATTACCTGTTTCCCCAACTCACCATGGGGCTGGCCTTGCTGATTCTGATTCTGAAGACCATGGCGCTCCGCACAGGCAATCCGCATTACGCGAGCGCCGCCCGCTTCTGGGCGAAGATTTTCGCCATCAATTTCGCCATGGGCGTAGTGACCGGCATCCCGATGGAGTTTCAGTTCGGCACCAACTGGTCGCGCTTTTCCAAAACCGCCGGCGGCGTGATTGGCCAGACGCTGGCCATGGAGGGCGTCTTCTCCTTCTTCCTGGAATCGAGTTTCCTGGGCGCGTTTCTGTTCGGGGAAAAGCGGCTCGGGCCGAAGGCGCATTGGTTCACGGCCCTGCTGGTGTTTCTAGGGTCGTGGATGTCGGGATTCCTGATCGTCGCCACCGACGCCTGGATGCAGCATCCGACCGGCTACGTCGTCGGCGCCCACGGCGAGATGGTCCTCACCAGCTTCTGGAGCCTGCTGCTGAATCCGTGGCTCGGCTGGCAGTACATCCACACTATGGCCGGTTCGGTGGTGACGGCCAGCGTGGTGGTGGCCGCGGTGGGCGCGTTCTATCTGCTCACCGGCAGCCACCAGGAGCACGGCCGCACCTTCGTGCGCCTGGGCGTGATCGAGGGAATCCTCGCCACCGTCGTCATGCTTTTCCCCTCCGGCGACGGGCAGGGCCATAACATCGCGTGGGACCAGCCCGTGACGCTGGCGGCCATGGAGGGCGTGTTCACCACTGAGCCGGGCACACCGCTCGCCATTCTCGGCCAGCCCGACATGGAGCACCATCGGCTCGATAATCCGCTCGTCGTCCCGCGCGCGCTCAGCTTCCTGACGTATCAGAGTTGGAAGGCCGAAGTGAAGGGGCTCGATTCGTTCCCGCCGCAGAATTGGCCGGACAACGTGCCGCTGGTTTATTACAGCTACCACATCATGGTCGGGCTGGGCACCATTTTTCTCGCCGTGCTGGCCCTTGCGGCGTTCAGCCTGTGGCGCGGCGCGCTCTACCGTTCGCGCGGCTTGCTCTGGCTGCTCATGATGATGCTGCCATTCCCTTACATCGCCAACACCGCCGGCTGGATCACCGCCGAAGTAGGACGCCAGCCGTGGCTCATCTACGGCGTGATGCGCACGCCGGCGGGAGTCTCGGCGCAGGTTTCCTCCGGCAATGCGTTGTTTACGCTGATCGGCTTTTTGGGGATCTACACCATTCTCTCGATCCTGTTCCTGTTCCTGGTCTATCGTGAAATCGAAGAGGGGCCCGAGCCCGCGGCCGCGGTTTGAGGAGTGATTATGGAAACGATCTGGTTCTGGCTGGTCGCCTGCATGCTGGTGGCCTACGTAATTCTCGACGGCTTCGATCTTGGCGCCGGGATCGTACATTTTCTCGTGGCGCGCACCGATGACGAGCGCCGCGTGGTGCTCTCCACCATCGGCCCCGTCTGGGACGGCAACGAGGTCTGGCTGCTGGCCGCCGGCGGCACGCTCTATTTCGCCTTCCCGGCGCTCTATGCGTCGAGCTTCAGCGGCTTCTATCTTCCATTGATGATGGTGCTGTGGCTGCTGATTCTGCGCGGCGTCTCCGTCGAGTTTCGCAACCACGTCGAAAGCCCGGTCTGGCACCCACTCTGGGACGCCGGTTTCGCGGTAGCGAGCGCGTTGCTCGCCATCTTCTTCGGCGCCGCGCTGGGCAACGTGGTGCGCGGCGTGCCGCTCGATCGGTCGGGCGAGTTCTTCCTGCCGTTGTGGACCGATTGGACGCCCGGTCAGTCGCCCGGCATTCTGGATTGGTACACCGTGCTCGCCGGCGTCACCGTGCTGGCCGTGCTGGCGCTGCACGGCGCGCTTTGGGTGGCGCTCAAAACCGCGGGCGAGATCGAAGTGCGCGCGCGCCGCGTCGCCGGCGCCGTCTGGTGGGGCGTGCTGGTCTTGGTGAATCTGCTCACGGTGGCTAGTTTTCACGTTCAGCCGCGCTTGCAGGCGAGTTTCGCCGCGCGGCCGTGGGGCTGGGTGTTTCCGTTCGTTGCCATCGCGGCCCTGCTCGTTGTCGCGGTGATGATCTATCGGGTGTGGGAGCGGGCGGCGTTTCTCGCCTCGTCCCTGTTTCTGGCTGCGATGCTGGTGAGCGTGACTTTCGGCTTGTATCCATGCGTGCTCCCCTCGAATGGCGATCCCGCGCTCTCGCTGACAATTTCGAATGCTTCCGCTGCGCCCTACGGCCTGCACATCGGCCTGGTCTGGTTCATCCCCGGCATGCTGCTGACAGGAGCGTATTTCGTTTACGCCTACCGCAGCTTCGCCGGGAAGGTGGGAGTGGAGGAGAGACCGTAAGTCAGTGCGCCGCGTTAGATGTTGACAGCCCGTCCGCGCTCTCATAGCGGCGGGGTCCGCATGAGCGCCAGCTTGAGACATCCGGCCGCCGGCCATTAGCGCCGACTCATGTTCTAAGCCCGGAGGGCGAAAGATAATAGCCCACGGCTAGCAAGCCGTGGGTTCGAGATCCCCGAATGCAGCCCCGGAACGGGGCGTAAGAATCCCGCCGGCGGAAGCCCCCTTCCGCCCCGTTCCGGGGCTTTCCTATCGTCCATCGTTTTCCCAAGGCTCACGCCTTGGGCTATGATCTTTCGCCCTCCGGGCTTAGCTTAGCCGACCGCCGGCGGAAGCGTTGATCGGGCCGCCCGCAGAGCCCTGGTCGGAACTTGATGCGTCGAGCCGCACCAGCTAATCTAATGACAGAGGACTTGATGGAATGACTCAGTTTACGGAGGCTGTCTACACAAATGGCGTTCTCAAGCCAAGCGAGGGATTGGTATTGCGTGAGTCCCAGCGTGTGCGGCTTATCGTTGAGGCGCTCGACGATGACGATCGCCCAGAAAGGCTCGCGGCCCTGCAGCGGCTCCTGGCTGGGATCGAGGGGATGAGCTTCTCCTCCAGCGAGCGTCTGCCCACCCGGGACGAGCTTCATGATCGCCCTTGACACCAACATCCTCATTTACGCCTGCGACAAGTGGCATGCCGGAACGTAGCGCCGGCAAACTGGAGGTCGCGGTTTAGGTGCCTCAGACCCCACTCATGCCGATGACCAGATTACCTATACAAGAAGTACCCACGGAATAAGCTGTATCCAAGAGTGAAAGCCACGAAGAGGAATAATAGCCCGAGCGGTACCGTAATCTAAGGGTTTCGCCATTTGAAGAAGCCGATGCCGCGACTAGACCCTTCCCGAGCCGGATCCTCCGGTGAGCCAGATCCTCCGGTGCCCAAAAACTCCGCGCTGGTGGCCTCGGGCTTGGTGTCGCCGCATTTCCAGCAGACGTCAAACTGATCGTCGACGGCCTCTCCACAACCGGGGCACTTCCACACTCGTGACACCACCTTTCCTTGATTAAATACCGAGCGGTCCTAAAGACGCAAATGTTGCCCCGCCGGCTCACTGCCGCCCTTCCGACCCATCCCCCTCTCTAAAAGCTCGCCCCGCTTCATACAACGCGATTCTGGCTTTGATCTCTTCCACCAGCGCGGGCTGGTTTTCTTCGATGGCGCGCGCTTCCGCCCGGCGCGCAGTCAGCGCGGCGTCGGTGAATTGGCCCTTCTCGGCGTAGGCGGCTGCCAGCGTGTCCAGCACACGCGCGTCTTTTCCGCCCGAGATCTCCACCGCCCGCACCGCGAACTGGAGCGCCTCGCCACCGTTCCGTATGGCCGCATCGGGCGACGTCGCCAGATCCCATGCCGCACGCCGCAGCGCTTGCGCGTCGTTCGGTTCCAGATCGATCGCCGCGCGCCAGTGATCGAGCGCCTCTGCCGTGCGCCCTTGCGCATCAAGCGTTTCGCCCAGGCTGTCGTGCGCCTCCGCGTATTTCGGGTCGATCTCGAGCGCGCGCCGCCATTCGGCTACCGCTCCCTGCGCATCCCCGCGCTGGCTCAGCACCAATCCCAGCTCATAGTGCGCGGGCGCATACCGCGCATCGAGCGAAATCGCCCTGCGCAGCTCAATCAGCGCCTCGTCCAGCTTTCCCAGCTTGGCCAACGCGCCGCCCAGATTGGTGCGCGCCGCGGCGAAATCGGGCTTCAGCTCTGCCGCTTTTTCGAATTGCGCTATGCCTTCCTCCACGCGGCCTGCTTCGACCAACACCACGCCGAGATCGTTGTGCGCTCGCGCGGACGCGGGATCGGCCTCCAGCGCCGCGCGGAGTTGGATCTCGTTCGCTTCCCGCAATTGCGCCGCGGCTTCCTCGCGGTGGCCTGTCATCATCAACACGGTTGCCAGCTTGCGGTGCGCGAATTCATCGTCCGCGTTCAGCTCGAGCGCTTGCCGCCACTTCACGGCCGACGCCGCATACGCTCCGGTCCTCTGCAAATACGCGGCGCGGTCCACCAGCCGGTAATAGTCGATCACCGGCCCGCCGATCTGCCGCAAACCATCCGGCGCGATGTTGACAAATTCCGGCAGGTTCACCGCGCGGTTGGCCGCGGTTGTGTTTTCGATCAGGATCGGCGGGCTGTCGTTGCCGTCTTCGTCGATGTGGGTGAGATACATCTGCGTGTAAGGCGACCGCGCCTTCGACGAAAACACCAGCCAGCGGCCGTTCGGCGAAAAGCTGTGCCACGAATTCATGCGCGGCGTATTGCACCGCATCCGCCGCGCCACGCCGCCGGCCGCCGGAACAATGTACAACTGGCTGTCCGGTCGCATGAGTTGGCCGTTGCGGCATTGGACGAATACGATCCACCGCCCGTCCGGCGACACTTTGGGAAACGTGTTGCTCATGCCGTTGCGCGACGCGCCCGCAACCGGCTCCGCCACGCCTCCAGCGCCGTTGTTGAATGGGATCCGGTAAAGGTCGTACTGGATTTGCAGCTCGTTCGGATCGTTGGCGAATTTCGCCAGCGGCACACCCGGCGGATTGGGATCGGTGGCTGCGGCGCGCGCGAATACCAGGTACTGGCCGTCGGGACTCCACACCGCGCCCATCTGCACGAATCGCGGGTCGTCGGCGCCGGCGAGCGGCCGCAGCACTCCTGTCTGGCGGCTGTACCAACTCAGAATTCCACGCGTCGGATAGAACACTTGCAGGAACCGGTAGTCCTTGAAGTTGGCCACGTAATAGTTGCTCGGAGGCGTTTCGGAAGATGGCGTCATCGCGGCCGGGTTGACCGTGGTCGCCACGTATTGCCCATCCGGCGATACCCGCGACATGAAGCCGATCCGGATGTTCCCCTTCAGCTTGCCTTCGGGCGAGCTCCACTGAATCACGTCTTGCTTGCGGACCGCCATCTCGGGCGCCACCCGCGCCAGGAAATACATCCCGCGGTTGCCCTGCAAGCCGTCCAGATCCATTCCCATGGTCTTGCCGTCGGCGGAGAACGAATGGCAGTTGGCGCACACCGGCAGGTTTTCCATCACCACACGGCTGCTCGATTCGCCGACGTTGCGAACTCGCCACGCGACCAGCGGCAGCGCCTGCGCGGCCAGCGGTTTGATCACGCCTTTCTCCAGCTCCGAGGGCATCAGCGGCACGTCGCGATAGAAGATCGGCGCGCCGACCGCATCTTTCGAAGTGCGGATGACGACCTTGCCGCGCGAGACGGCCTGATCCTGGATGCTGGCGCGGAAGCCGGTGACCGTCACCGTCGCCGCGCTCGAGACCGAATGCCGCTGGATGGCTTGCCACGTTGCCGCGTCCGGCCTCCAGGAATGCGCGGCCGCCATTTCGGGCGTCAGCGTGGGCGGTGCGTTGGTGCTGGCGACGCAATCCGGATCGATCTTACCAATGTGTACGCGCTCGCCCTCGGAGGTCGCATGAATCGCCGCCGAGCCATCGCCGAACGAGACGTCGATGCGCCACTTGCTGACGCCGTTCGCGGCATCGCGCCAGAGGAATTGGGGCGGCGTGATCTCCGGCGGGAAGATCGACCCATCCTGCGGATAATCGATCATGATCGCCGCCGCGGCGTGAGGCGCGTCTGGAGCCGCGCCCTTGCGGCCTTCCACGGCGTCCCACGCGCCCGCCGCCAGCGCGATCAGGAGCCCCGGCAGCAGAATCGCGCAGGGCCGCCCGCCACGCATCACTCGCATCCCCTCACAAATCCAGCTTACAGCCGGGAGTGTTGCCCCGGAAAGTGGCGACCAAGAACCGGCGGCAAAAGACCGCCGGCGCTACGAAGAACCGCAGCGACGGTAGCGCCGCCGCCGGTGTTTTTGTGGAGCAGTCTCTGGCCGGATCGGCCGCTCGTGCTCTCAAACCACCTTCACGGCCACCGGGCCGGACATCACGCCGGCGCATTCCACGCGCAAAGGCAGCTCGCCTTTCGGGCAATCCTGAGGCGCTTTGGCGTTGATCTGCCGGCGCCCCTCGATGGGCTCGCCGGTGAACGCGATGGCCATGCGCGCATCGCCCAGCCACAGCCGGAGGTTGCCCCGGTCGGCGTTCTCCGGCAGGCCCTCCACCCAGCACGAAAGGTAACCGCTTTCAGTGACATTCACCGTGTTGGCTTCCCAGTGAAGCGAATCGCGGACGCCGGCGATCACGATGCACTCCGCCGATCGCGGCATATCGATAGCGATGCGCAGCGCGGCGCTGAAACGGCTGTTGGCCAGGCGCAGCCGCACATCATTCCAGCCCGCTTTCGCACCGGGAGGGAGGGTAAATTTGGCCCAGTAGATTCCGCTGTCCGGAGCGACCAGCGTCGCGGCAGCGCCGAACTCGCCCACCTCCAACATCAGCTCCTCTTTCGATGGGATCGCCGAGCCCGAGCGGAACCAGCAGTCGATATCATGGTCGCGCCTGGAATTGAAATTCACGCCCTGGGTCGTCGGATTGATGGCCGCCACCAGTTCGGGCGGTTCCTGGGCCGGTTCGGCGGGCTCCGGCGGCCACTTGCGAAAGCACGCCACCACGGCGTTCTCGTGATCGGTGGCGAGCAGTTCCACCCGCGCGAATCCGGCCGCGCGGCACATCGCCAGCACGCAACCGACCGTCGGGCCGTTCCAGTTGTCGAAGTTGCCGTTGAGCTCGGTGGTTTCGTAGAATTCCATGCTGGGAATGTCGTTCACGTGGTCCTGCCAGTTGGCGCCATCAGTGACGAAGGTTTCCACGATGACGAGCTCGGTCGAGAGGCCGCAGAGAATCTCCAGGCCCCATAACGGATGCCGCAAGTGATAGAGCACGCCCAGACAGAAGACGATGTCGAACTTGCCCAGGTCCACCCAGGGCAATTCGAAAAGGTCGAGATTGCGGTAGTCGGCCTTGGAACCGAGTTTGCGGTGCAGGTCGAGATAGTTTGGCTGTTCCTGGCAATCGACGGATGTCACCTCCGCGCCGCGGCGCTCGGCCTCGAAACTGAACCAACCGTCCCAGGCGCCGATATCGAGCACGCGCTTGCCGGTGAGATCGGCGGGGATGGGGAAGCGGGACCAGCGTTCGCGCTGCCATTCCAGGCTCATGAAGCCGCGAATGGCAGTTCCGTCGGGCAACTCGAAGCTGTGGTACCAGCCGAGATCGCGAAGCTGGTCGGTGAAATCGTTCTGCTTCCGGCGCAGTGCCCGCAACTCGTCGGCATCCATAGTCATCTCGTCCAAAAGACCAGCGTACCCCAGCAGATGGGATGGCCGCATTTTCTGATGTAAAATACAGGAGGAGCAATAGACGAAGCTCTTGAAGGCCTTTTACACGTTCGCGGAAAGCAACCAGAAGCGTTGCCACGATTGAGACGGAGTCGGACGCGGTGAGGAAACGCGTCGGCAGCCTCGAGGAACGGGTGCTCGAATTGGAGCGCAAGGTCAACTTTCCGAACCATCCTCCGCAGTAATACCTTCTCACTCCACCCCCTTCCGTTCCGGCATGCAATGGGTTATGAATAGCAATCTGATCCCTATGCGATTCTCAACGAAGTACACCGCCATCCGGATTACGCTCGGCGCCGCGCTCGTTGCCAGTGCAGCGCAGGCGCAGACCGCTCCGGCGGCGCGCACGCACACCTGGTGGCACGATACCGGCGCCGGCGTCCGTCCTTACACCGCCAACGCCAAGAAGCTGCCGTTGATTTCGGTCAAGGGCAATAAGTTCGTCGACCCGCAGGGCGCGACCGTGCTCTTCCGCGGCCTTTCGATCTCCGATCCCGACAAGCTCGAAATGCAGGGCCATTGGAACCGCGAGCACTTCGTCAAAGTGGCTGAGATGGGAACCCATGTGGTGCGCATCCCCGTCCACCCGGTCGCGTGGCGGGAGCGAACGCCGGCCGAGTATCTCAAGCTGCTCGACCAGGCCGTCGAGTGGTCGACCGACCTGGGGATGTACGTCGACCTCGACTGGCATTCCATCGGCAATCTCACCACCGGCGTCTTTCAGGATCCGATGTACGATACGTCGCTCCAGGAGACGTACCAATTCTGGCGCATCATGGCCCGCCATTTCGCCGGCCACAACACGGTGGCTTTTTTTGAACTTTTCAATGAGCCGACCACTTTCCGCAACCAGCTCGGCCCGGTCTCCTGGGACGATTGGAAGAAGATCAACGAAAACCTGATCGCCATCATCCGCGCGAACCGCGCGCAGGCGATTCCGCTGGTGGCCGGTTTCGATTGGGCGTACGATCTGACTCCGGTAATCCTCGCTCCCGTCGCCGCCGAGGGCGTCGGCTACGTGGTTCATCCCTATGCCAACAAGCGGCCGCAGCCGTGGGAGCCCAAATGGGAAGAGGACTTCGGTTTCGCCGCCGCCACTTACCCGGTGGTCGCTACCGAATTCGGCGGATTCGAAAGGCCGGCGTCGTACGGGCCATCGATTATCAAGTACCTCGAAAGCAAGGGCATCAGTTGGATGGTCTGGTGCTTCGACCCGGAATGGGGTCCCACGCTGATCAGCGACTGGAACTACACGCTGAACCCGTCCGGCGAATTCGCCAAGCAGGCGATGCACCCAGCGGCGCCGTAGCGCCTGTCGGGGAACGATCGGTTCAATCGCCGAAAGCAAGAAAAGGCGAGACGACTCCCGGCTCAGCAGGCTCGACGGACCCGGATGGTGCACGGGCAAGCCGCGCCACGACCTCCGAAACCGAACCGTCATTTAAGCAAGGTAAGCTGTAAAAGGGAGCCCCAAAATGCCAACTGCCGCAGCCGATGCCAAGCCCGCGTTTGACCTGAGTGCTTACGGCGAAGCGCGATCCACGATCTCGGGAGCGCCGCTGAGCGCCGAGGATTTGCGCCGCACGCATGCCTACTGGAGAGCCTGCAATTACCTCAGCCTGGGCATGATCTACCTGGTCGAAAACCCGCTGCTGAAGGAGCCGCTGCGGCCCGAGCACATCAAGAACCGCCTGCTCGGGCACTGGGGATCGAGCCCAGGCCTCTCGTTCGCCTACGTTCACTTGAATCGACTGATCAAGGAATACGATCTGGACATGATCTTCATGGCCGGGCCGGGACATGGCGCGCCGGGCGTGCTGGGGCCGGTCTACCTGGAAGGCACGTACTCGGAAATCTATCCCGACAAGAGCGAGGACGAAGAGGGGATGCGCGAGTTCTTCAAGCAATTCTCCTTTCCCGGCGGGATCGGCAGCCACTGCACGCCGGAAACTCCCGGCTCGATCCATGAAGGCGGCGAGCTGGGCTACGTGCTCTCCCACGCTTGCGGCGCGGCTTTCGACAACCCCGAGCTGATTGTCGCCGCGGTGGTGGGCGATGGCGAATCCGAAACCGGCGCGCTGGCGACCTCCTGGCACATCAATAAGTTTCTTTCGCCCGTTCGCGACGGCGCGGTGCTGCCCATCCTCCATCTCAACGGCTACAAGATCAACAATCCCACGCTGCTGGCGCGCATCAGCCACGAAGAGCTGGAACAACTGATGCGCGGTTACGGGTGGTCGCCTTACTTCGTGGAGGGATCGGACCCTGACTCGATGCACCAGGCCATGGCCGCCACCGTCGAGCACGCCATCGCCGAAATCCGGCGCGTGCGCCGGGAAGCGCGCTCCACAGGAGTGCCCGAGCGCCCGCGCTGGCCGATGATCGTGATGCGAACGCCCAAGGGCTGGGGCGCACCGCTCGAAGTGGGCGGCCATAGATTGGAAGGCTTCTGGCGCGCGCACCAGGTTCCGCTGCCCGATGTCAAAAAGAACCCCGACCAACTGGCCGTGCTGGAAAACTGGATGCGCAGCCAGAAACCGGAAGAGTTGTTCGATGCCGCCGGCAAGCTGCGGCCCGAACTGAAAGAGCTGGCGCCCACCGGCGTGCGCCGCATGAGCGCCAACCCGCACGCGAACGGTGGCATTCTCAAGCGCGCTTTGCGCCTGCCGGATTTCCGCGGCTATCGGTTCGCGATCGAGCAGCCGGGAAAATCGGAAGCCGAAAACACGCGTCCGCTCGGCGTTTTCCTGCGCGACGTGATGAAGATGAACATGGAAAACTTCCGCGTCTTCGGCCCCGATGAGAACACCTCCAACAAGCTGGACGCCATTTACCAGGTTGCCAAGAAGTTTTGGATCGCCCAGTATTTTCCCGAGGATGCCGATGGCACCGAGCTCGCGCCCGACGGCCGCGTGATCGAAATGCTCAGCGAACACACGGTGGAAGGAATGCTCGAAGGCTACCTGCTGAGCGGGCGTCACGGCTTTCTCTCCAGCTACGAGGCGTTTGTGCACGTGATCGATTCGATGTTCAACCAGCACGCCAAGTGGCTCTCGATCTCGAATCACCTGTCGTGGCGGCAACACGTGGCTTCGCTGAACCTGTTGATCACGTCCACCGTCTGGCGGCAGGACCACAATGGTTTCACTCACCAGGATCCCGGATTCCTGGACGTGGTGGTCAACAAGAGCGCCACCGTCACCCGCATCTATCTTCCGCCCGACGTGAATTCCCTGCTCTCGGTCGCCGCCCATTGCCTGCGCAGCGAAAACTACGTCAACGTCATCGTGTCCGACAAGCAGATGCACTTGCAGTATATGGATATGGATGCCGCCATTCAGCACTGCACCAAGGGGATCGGCATCTGGGAGTGGGCCAGCACCGATTCGAGCGGCGAACCGGACCTGGTGATGGCTTCGGCCGGCGATATTCCGACGCAGGAGGCGCTAGCCGCCACGGTTCTGCTGCGCAAGGAATTCGCCGACGTCAAAATCCGCTTCATCAACGTGGTCGATCTCTTCAAGCTGCAACCCAGCACCGAGCATCCGCACGGATTGACCGACCGCGATTTCGATTCGCTGTTCACCGTCGACAAGCCGGTCATCTTCAATTTCCACGGCTACCCGTGGCTGATCCACCGGCTGGCGTACCGCCGCACCAATCACAACAACATGCATGTGCGCGGCTACAAGGAAAAGGGCAACATCAACACGCCGATGGAGCTGGCGATCAACAACGAGATCGACCGCTTCAGCCTGGCCATCGACGCGATCGATCGCACGCCCCGCCTGCAACGCATCGGCGCGCACGCCAAAGAGCGCTTCCGCAACATGCAGATCGACTGCCGCAACTACGCCTACGAGCACGGCGTCGACAGCCCGGAGATCAACGGGTGGAAGTGGCCGTTCTGAGCGGCCGTGGCGCGAGTCTGAAGGCTTGACAGCCGCCGGGACAGGCTGCGCCACCGGGCCCGGACCGATTACAATGAAAAGTCGCTGGCGATCGCTGGGACGCGCCGAAGCGTTGGGAACTTCAACACTGAACGGGCGCGAGGATGGCCGGCTGAACGGATGATGTCGACAAGAGGGCGAATTTGGGGCGGGTTTTGGGAAGCTTGCTCCACTGCGGATGCATCTCATAACCATGCCCGTCAAGCGAAGCGGGCGGCCAAACCATCCCACACATGCGCGATTACATTGAGCTGACCAAGCCGCGGATCACCTGGCTGATTCTGATGAGCACCGGAATCGGCTACTTTTTCGGATTGGCAGGCACAGGCGGCTGGAGCGAGTTTCTTCAGCACTTGGGGCTCCTGCGGTTGCTCCACACCATGCTGGGAACCGGGCTGATCGCCTCCGGCACGGCCGCGCTCAACCAGTGGCTGGAACGAGAGGCCGACCGAAAGATGCGGCGCACGGCGGACCGGCCGCTGCCCTCGGGACGGCTGGCCTCGGGGCCGGCGCTGGCTTTCGGTGTGGCGCTTTCGGTGGCCGGATTTGCCGATTTGTGGGCGGGAGTGAATCCGCTGGCCGCCTGGATCGGTGCATTCACCCTGGCCAGCTACCTGTTTTTCTATACGCCGCTCAAGCAGCGCACCTGGTGGTCCACCACCATCGGCGCCATTCCGGGCGCGATGCCACCGGTGATCGGCTATGCGGCCGCGGCGGGACGGCTGACGGCGGATTCCTGGGTGCTCTTCGCGATTCTCTTCCTCTGGCAGTTTCCGCACTTCTATTCGATCGCCTGGATGTATAAAGAAGATTACGCGCGCGCCGGCATACGGATGCTGCCGGTGGTGGAACCGGACGGCCGGTCCACAGCGCGGCAGATCGTGCTCTTCGGCCTGGCGCTGATCCCGGTCAGCCTGGTTCCGGGTATGCTGGGAATGTCGGGGCGCATCTACCTGGCGGGAGCGCTGCTGCTTGGGCTGTGGTTCCTGAGCGCGGGCGTGCGGGTGGCCCGCGAGCGGACACTGGCGCGGGCGCGCAGCGTTCTGCTCACTTCGGTGGTGTACCTGCCGTTTCTCTACGGGCTGATGCTCCTCGACAGGCCCGGCCTGTGATTCAAGTCGAGAACCTGACGCATCGATACGGCGAGCGCACGGCTCTGCTCAATGTCAATTTCGAAGTGGCGCAAGGTGAAATCTTCGGCCTGCTGGGGCCGAACGGCGGCGGCAAGTCCACGCTCTTCCGCATTCTTTCGACGATGATGGCGCCGAGCGAAGGGCGGGCTGTGATCGGCGGCTGCGACGTGGTGCGCGACCGGGCGGCGGTGCGGCGCCAGGTGGGCGTGGTGTTCCAGACGCAAAGCCTCGACAAAGCGCTCACGGTCGAAGAGAACCTGCGCGCGCAAGGCCATCTGCACGGGCTCTCGGGCGCGCTGTTGCGGGAGCGCATGGAACATGCCATGACCCAACTGGGCCTGGAGGACCGCCGCAAGGACTTGGTGGAGAAGCTCTCGGGCGGGCTGCGCCGGCGCGTCGAAATCGCCAAGGCGCTGCTCCACCGTCCGCCGGTGCTGCTGATGGACGAGGCATCGACCGGCCTCGATCCAGCGGCGCGGCGCGATTTGACGCGCCACATCGAGCGGCTGCGCGATCAAGAGGGCGTGACGATTCTGCTCACGACTCACGTTCTCGAAGAGGCCGACCGCTGCAACCGGCTGGTGCTGCTCTATCGCGGACAGGTGGTGACGGAGGGCAGCCCGCAAGCGCTGCGCGCGCGCATCGGCGGCGACGTGGTGGTGCTGGAGGCGGAAGACGCGAAGGGCCTGGCGGGCTCGATCGAGCGACGCTTCGGATTGCGTGCCAGCCAGGTGGACGGGCAAGTGCGGGTCGAAATCGAAAACGGGCACCGCTTCATCGCCGAGGTGGTGGAGGCGTTTCCCGGCGCCATCCAATCGGTGGGACTGCACAAGCCGACCCTCGAGGATGTCTTCGTACGCGAAACAGGAGCGCAGATTGAATAGCTTCATGCTGCCAGCTGCCACGCTGTGGCAGCGCGAGTTGGTCCGCTTCTGGCGCCAGAAAAGCCGCGTGCTGGGCGTGGTCGCGTCGCCGCTGGTCTTCTGGTTGCTGATCGGCTCCGGATCGAACGACCTGGCGCGTTATTACTCGGGCGCCCTGGTGCTGACCGTGATGTTCTCGGCCATCTTCTCGACCATCTCGATCATCGAAGACCGGCGCGAAGGGTTTTTGTTATCGATGATGGTTTCGCCGGCGCCGCGCACCAGCCTGGTGCTCGGCAAGATTCTGGGGTCGGCCACGCTGGCCTGGATTCAGGGCCTGATTTTTCTCTGCTTCGCGCCTTTGGCAGGCGTGCGGATAGGGGTGCTGGAACTGATTCCCGTAGCTTTGGCGATTCTGCTGATTTCGTTTACGCTCACCGGCCTCGGATTCGTGATTGCCTGGAGGATGGAATCCACGGCTGGATTTCATGCGATTATGAATTTGCTGCTGGTGCCGATGTGGATGGTCTCGGGGTCGCTGTTCCCGATGGCCACCGCGCACGGGTGGGTGCGCGCGCTGATGTGGGCCAACCCGCTGACGTATTCGATCGCGCTGCTGAATCACACGCTGGCGCTCGCGAATGCGCAGCCGGGAGCGATCACGAGCCTGCTGGTGACGCTGGCCTTCGGGTTGGCGCTGCTGGCAGCGTCGGGAATCATGGCCGCGCAGAAGAGCACGCACAGCACGGCGTGAGATTGTGGGGCAGGTTGATAACCTGCGCGCCGATTGTCAATCGGCGCAGCCGGGCAACGCCCGGCCTGTAGCGACTGGAGCACCGCAGACGGAGACCGTCGTGCCATGACTGCAATTCTCCCTTCGATCAACGCCTTCTTGAACGCCGCCGCAGCCGTCCTGCTGGTGTGGGGTTACCTGCTGATCCGGCGCAAGCGGAGGGAAACCCACGCCCGTGTGATGAAGGCGGCGTTCGTCGTCTCCTGTACGTTTCTGGTGTGCTACGTGGTCTATCACCTGCAAGTTGGGCACGTGCGGTTTCAACACACCGGGCCGTTGCGCGGCCTGTATCTGAGCATACTGGGCACGCACACGGCGCTGGCCGCCGCAGTTCCGGTGCTGGCCATCGTCACGCTGCGCCGCAGCCTCGCCGGCCGCTACGATGCCCACCGGCGGATCGCGCGCTGGACCCTGCCCATCTGGCTGTACGTGAGCGTGACCGGCGTGGTGGTCTACGTCATGCTGTACCACATGTAAAAGGTGGAGGCAGGTCCCCGACCTGCCGTGTGCCGGGCGCTATCGGAGCCGCGACCGTCAGGGAGCGGTTGGCACGTTCATTCCGTGAGAAGCGAAAAAAAGGCCGCGGACCATCGCGACCTTTTTTGTCGAAATCTACCATCGAGCCCGCGATAGGTCACCGCGCGCCGCCATTGTCAAAAAATGTAGTCGATGCCGACCATGGGAACCAGATTCTGCAGGACCTTGCCGTATGTGACCTGCTGACCCGGTGGCTCCACGGGCGGCGTGATCACGTTGGTGGGGAACGGGGAGATGAAATCGCGTATCTCGGTGCGGAGGTAGAGACGGTCACTCAACTTGTAGCTAATGCCGCCGCCGACACTGAGCATCGGTTTGAGCTGGTGGGTTTGGGTGAAGTATCCGAACTGCTGAAGAGGCTGGTAAGCCTCCTGCGCGCCGGTGCCGACGAAGACCTTCATGCCGCCGCCGACCGCCACAAAGAACTGCACGGGCGCCTTCCGGTTGGTATGGTAGATCAGGTCGTAGTGGATGGCGTGGTCGACGCCGCTGAACGAAGCCGAAGTGCCATCGCCGGAAAGCTTGAGGCCGCTGGCGAAGAACTCATAGCGGATCTCGCCGCTCCAGTGCGCGTTGAGATTCTGCCCGAAGAATGCACCGGCGACCGCGCCGGTGGCAAATCCCGCGGTGGCCGAACCGGCGGTGGTGGTGCTCACATGGACGGTGTCGAGGAATCCTACACCGCCGATGCCTCCCACTTCCCATTGCTGGGCGAAGGCACAACAGCCGAACGCGAGAAGCAGGAATAGATTTGCAATCGTTTTCATATCCTTCTCCGGGCCAAGACTAGTTGGCCACCACCCGCACGTTGAGCGTGGTGTTGGCGCCAAGGGCGCTGCCCTGGCTGATCACTAGAGGCTCGCTCAAGCCTTGCGTGACACCGCTGGGGACCACCACGTTGATCTGGTAGACGCCAACCTCGCCGGGCGCCAGGCCAGCGTACTGGATATCCAGTGGGGTGCCACCCAACGATACTTTGGGAACCTCCGACGCCAAGGCCAGGGGGCTGAGGGGCGCGGGCACGCCGGCCGTCACTGAAGGAGCGGTGAGACCCATGCCAGTCAGATAAATGACCAGCGTGTCCCCCGGACGAACTGGATCGGTGGGGGTCACGAGTTGGTTATTGGCGGCGCGAACGACGGTGGCCAGGCCCGTGACCGGCCCGGCGCTGCCGGACATGAACACGGCCGGCGCGGCCGACAGAACCGTAAAGTGGAAGCTGTTGCTGACACCGCCCGGTGTGTGAATGCTGACGGTGGAAGGACCCAGGACGTTGTTCGGCAACTGCGCATTGACCTGGGTAGGCGAAACGAACAACAGTGGCACCGGCGTTCCGTTGACACTCAGACAGGATTGCCCCAAAGCCGTCGGCAGCGGGACTTGCGAAGCGACCAGGCTGACCGGGCTCATGTTGGTGCCCCAGGCGGTGATCAGCCCGCCCGGCGCAACCGGCGCCGTGCCATTGGCGGCGTTCACTAAACTGGTGATCACCGGCGGCACGAAGGCGGCTGCATAGTTCTGGCTTAGGACGGTGAAGCCGGAAGTGGTCAGCACGATGATCTCGCCAGAGGCGGGCAGCGGAGCCACGGTGCGGATGAAGTTGTTCAACTGGGAATCTTCGTTGGCCCCCGAGCCGTTGTTGGAAACAGTGCCATCGGGGCTGGGATAGGGGGTGGTTGAAGCCGCGCCAGCGGTGCCGGCCGGACTGCTGCCACTGAATGGGAGGAGCGGCGCCTCCACCATCGGGATGGGGCTTTCACTAGCGGATGAGAGGGGCGAGAAGAACTGAATCGTGCCCGGGCTGTTTGCGCTAGGCGCCGTCGTGAAGTAGCCGCTGGCGGTATCGTTCTGATCGGTGAAGGCGAAGCCCGAGGGATCGCCGCCGGCGGTATTGAACGCGCCGATCGGCACCAGCGACGAGTTGAAGTAAGCGCTGCCAGCCACAAAGTTGTCGAAACTGGAGGCGCCGTACGAGCCGGACAAAGACGTATAGTCCTGCCGCGCGGCCACAAAACTGCCAGCCGCGGCGCTGTAGAGATAGACGTGACCATCGGGCCCAGCCATTAAAATATAGGCCCCGTTGGAAGAGGCGGTCAGCACGGACTTAGGAGAAACATCCCCGGAATCGTTCGACCAGAGTCCCAGGGTTGCCAATGAAGTGTTTACCTTGTTAACCAGGTCGAGCACGCTTACGTCGCCGTCATCCGTGTGACCGTCTCTCGACAACGCCAGAATGGCACTGTTGGAAACCGCGATGGACCGGCCAAAATCGCTGTAGTAGAAACCTGACAGTCTGATCGGCTGAACCGGCTGCAGCGCATCCAGGTCGAACTGGTTCACTAGTTGGGAATTGGCGTTGGCGACCAACAGGTACTTATTGTCTTGAGTGATAGCCATCCCGGTGGGAGTGGGCATGGTGCGCAGAGTCGCGATTAACTGGTTGGTGGCGCCGTTAAAGACCAGTACCTGGTTGCGGTCCTGCCGCGTAATGTAGAACCGGTTGCGGCTGTTGTCCGCGAGAATGTCGCTCAGAACGCCGGGAACGTTGACTATCGTACCCCGCTGGTTCTCGTCCGGGTTGTTCACCAGCACGCGCACCGGAATCGGCTGGTTGACCGCCGTTGCCGAACCGATCTTGATCGGCACCACGGTGGTGCCCAGCGCACCCCCGAAGGTGGCCGGATTCGCGGTGACCGTGATGGTGGCCGGCGTGACGCCCGAAGCAGGCGAAACCACAATGCCGGGGCCCGGAGTCAGCTCGAAATCGGTGTGATTTCCACCCGGATCGGCGAGCGTAAAGGTCTGGCTGGACTGGGACTGGTTGCAGAAGCTGGTCTGGATCAGGACATCCTCCTGGCCCGGCTCGACCCGGTTGTACTGGTTGAGCGATCCCACCGGAAGGATGGTCACGCCGCTATCGGAAACGGCGTACATCACGCTGACCGCTTTGTTCAAGATCGCCCGGCCGACCAGGTTCTCGCGGAGCGTGAGCCGCTCCCGGAAGGTCAGGTTGTCCGCATCCATGACGAGGAGAGCCGGCATCGGTGCGGTGATCGGCGACGGCTGATTGGAACTGGCGATAGGGGTTGCACTGGCCATGGCGGCATCGGGGATTTGCGCGTAGAGGATGTTGTTGATCGAATCCCAGGCGTGGCCGGTAACGTTGGGGACTAATACGTTGTTCGCATAGGAGGCGACCATGCTGAAATTCTGATCGAACTGGGCCCAGCCGACCATGGCGTGGGAACCGTCTCCGGACACGCTGACCCGTGGCTGTAGCGCCGGCTGGGTGGTCCAGGTGACAGCGTCGAAAGCGCCGTTAAACCCGTCAAACCAGAACATCGTCTCCACGCCGGTTCCGCCGCCGAAAACGCCCCATGCGGTCCAACCATCGGCCGACGTATTGACGGCGGCTTGGGTGAATTGACCCGCATAGGTCGGCGAGGACTGCGGAATCGTCCTCGTGACCGCGCCCAGCGAAGTCAGAATGTTCATCTCTCCGGTTTCCGGATCGAGCGTCATTATGTTCGCGCTGGTGCCGATAACCGCCAGACCTCCCTGGTCGCCGTTGAGTGTGTTGACGAAGCTTACCCCTAGCGGCGATTCGGCCAGTGCGTAAGTGGTCTGCGCCTGGCTGTTGTTCAGATCGATCACCGTGATCAGGTTGCCGCCAGCGGCCGGCACACTGGATGTGGTGGTACCGAAGTTGGCATAGTGGACCGATACCAGATATTGCCCGCTGGGCGACAGGGCGATCGCCGCCGGAAACGGGGCCACGTTGATCGAGGTGTGAATGGTGTTGTCGGCGAGCGACATCACGTCAATGCAAGCGCAGCCAAAATCCGCGATGTACAAGACGCCCCGCGGCTCATCAAGGGCGATATCGGCGGGCGTGCCGCCGATTGGCACCACGGTTCCAAAGGTCTGGGCGACCGACCGCCCGGCCCCGGCCGTCAAAAGCGTCATGGCAATCGAAAAGAATAGTCTTGTCCCACGCATACAATATAGTCCTCACGCGACTATTCGAATTACAGAACCAAATCGGGTGTGAATCAATGATCGAAATGGCTAGCAATTCCGCCATTACCAAAGTTAGTCGTGTATTTCTGCGGGTTTACGCGTATACTCACGACGGAATCGAGGCTCCTGGTGTCAGAAATGTTCGAGCGCCCCAGCGCAAAATCCGGCTTGATCAGAAACCTTGTGGCAAGGCTCGTCTTGGCAGCCGCTGTTTTCAGTTGTCTGGCGGTTGCGCCACACGCCCGCGCGCAGAGTGTGGTGGTGACTGTTTCGACGTCGCCCCCCGGACAACAATTCCTGGTGGACGGCCAGCTCTTTTGGCAGACGCAGACTTTCACCTGGGCGATCGGAACCGGCCATTCGCTGGATGTGGCCGCTACCCAGCAGCCATTCGGCACGGCTACCACGGTGTATACGTTTCAGAACTGGACGTACTCGACCACAACGCAGATTTCGACCGAGGTTTGGGTGGTCGCCGCCGCCAATACAACCCAATATACGGCGAACTTCACCACCTCCTTCGCACTCACCGTCGCCACCACCAATAATTGCGGAACAGTGTCCTGCGGCGGACTGCCTGGCCAGATCCTGTTGAACGGGTCCGTGATGGGCTCGCCTGGACCGACGCTGTATCCCGCCGGCACCCCGTTGGTCTTTACGGCCGTTCCCAGTATCGGGTACGCATTCGTCGGATGGACGCCCGGCGCCGACCAAACGATTGCGGGGGTTACCGATACCGTCTCATTGACTCAGCCCTTGACGGTGACTGCCAATTTCAGCAAGGCCGAGACGGTCACTTTCGCCTCGCAGCCGGAGGGGCTCAAACTGGTGATCGATACCGAGCCGACCACGGCGCCCCTGACCGAGTCTCTGGGTTGGGGAACCGTTCACAACGTGTCGGCGGTTTCGGCGCAACAGGATTTGACGGGAAATTACTGGGTGTTCTCTTCGTGGAGCGATGGCGGGGCCGTCAATCATCCCTACACGGTGCCTCTATCCTCCGACCCGGTCACCCTGACGGCGAACTTTACGCCCGGCTCCCTGAACACTTTCCTTACCTCACCCACCGGGCTCAGTCTGATTGTGGATGGGCGGAGCAACTGGAACGTGTGGGCCTTCGCCTGGGCGGTGGGCTCGACCCACACCTTTTCGGCGCCGGCCACCCAGACCGATGCGCAAGGCCACTTGTGGAGCTTCACCGGCTGGTCCAACGGCGGACCGGAAGCGCAGACGGTGACTGTGGCGTCTCCCAACGCGGCGGCGCAAGGCGCGACCTACACGGCGACGTACCAGCAGTTGGGGCAATTGACGGTGAACAGCACGCTTACCAGCGTGTCGGTGAGCATAAATGGGACGTCCTGCTCGACGCCTTGCACGGTGCAGCCGCCGCTGGGATCGCAAGTGACCATCGTCGCGCCGGCCAGCGTTCCGGCGGGAGTCGGCGCGCGGCAGCAACTGGTGGGATGGTCTACCGGCGCCGGACCCGGCAATCTGGTTATCGCAGCGCCGGCCAATGCCACCACGGTAACCGCCAATTATCAGTTGATGAACCAACTGGTGACGGCCACCAGCCCCGCCAACGCGGCTACCTGGAATCTGCAGCCCGCCTCGCCGGATGGATACTATAACGCCGGTACCGTGGTAAACGTCAGCCTGAGCCCGCTGCCGGGCTATCAATTCAGCAACTGGAGCGGCGACCTGAGCGGTATCGAGCCATTCGGCACGGTTGTGATGAGCCAGCCGCGCGCGGTGACGGCCATCTTTAAGACCGTTCCCTACCTGCCGACTGGCGCGGTGGCCAATGGCGCCGGACCCACTCCCTCCAGTGCCGTGGCTCCCGGTTCGGCCATTACGATTTACGGTGTGAACCTGGCCGACACTGTGCAAAACAACATGGCTAGCACCCTTCCGCAGACCTTGGCGGGGGTGACAGTTTCGATCGGCGGCCAACTGCTGCCGCTGTACTATGTGTCGCCGAGTCAAATCAACGCGCAATTGCCGGCAGCCACGCCGCTGGGCCCGTCGAGCCTGGTGGTGACCACGCCGGAGCAGGCCCAGGTCACGGCCAGTTTCACCGTCGCGCAGGATGCGCCTGGCTTGTTCGCCTTTACCTCGAATAACAAGGCGTACGGGCTCGCGTTTCACCAGGACGGCACGCTGGTGACCGAAGCCTCCCCGGCGAAGGCGGGCGAGCAGCTCACCCTGTATGGCACCGGCTTCGGCCCAACCACTCCGGCGCGGCCGGAGGGCCTGCCAATACCGGAATTGCCGGCGTTCGCGTTGACCGATCCGGCCAGCGTTCAAGTAGCCACGTCCAGTTTCCCGGCGCAGAGCGCCTATGCTTTACCGGGGGCCGTCGGCATCGACGCCGTGCAGTTCACGCTCGGGAGCGGCGCGCCCACGGGCGGCGACTTCGAGCTCACGGTGACCGTCAATAAAGTGGTGAGCAACACCGTCCTGCTGCCGATCCAGTAGGGGGCCCTTGCGGTAACGCCGGGCGCGGCTAGCCGCGGGTGCCCTGAGGCGGCGACAGCACACAAGAGTAAAGACACGGAGAGACCGCCGGCGTTACCGCGAAAGCCGCCGGCGCGGCTAGCCCACCACGGCGAAGCTTGCCTGTGCGCGCAGGTTCGCCACGCCGGACGTGTACCGGCTGTCGGTCACCAGAAACGCCACCGCGTCCTCCAGCCACTCGTGCCAAACCCCGTCGGGGTCGTGGGAAGCCACTGTCAGCGTGTATTCCTGCGGGCACAAGTCGCAACGGAATTGAAAGCTCACCGCCAGCGTGCCGCCCTGGCGCACCGGCCCCAGCCGCAATCGCTCGAGCTCCGTATTGGTGCCGTAAACGTTGAACCCGCTGCGCGTGCGGATCATCATCCCCACCACCGGATTGGCCACCAGCGCCTGGTACCGCACCCTGATCTTCACGGTCACCTGTTCGCCACTTCGCCATGCCATGGTGGGTTTGCCATCCTCGCCGTCCAGTTCCACACCGACGATCTCGGCGCGCCCGTCGCCGCGGAAAAAGCGCGGGTTGATGGGAGTGCTCATCGTCCCGCCCCAGGCGCGCACTCGCGCGGCGATGTGCTGGCGGTAAGCGCACAGGATCTCCTCCGGGTCGCCGCGGGCCGCCAGTTTGCCCCCGTGCAGCCACCAGACCTCGTCCGCCAGGCGCCGCAGAAGGTCCTCTTCGTGCGACACCAGCAGGACGGTCGAACCCGCCTGCCGCAAGCGGTTGATCGCCGCCGCCGCGCGCTCCCGCACCAGCAGGTCGTGCCGGGCAAACGTATGGTCGATCGCCAGCACCGGCGCCGGCGCGAGGTTCAGCGGGTCGTCCGGCCCCAGCAGCCGCGCCCCGCCGTGGTTATCCACCTCGCCCGACACGGGCTGTTCCACGCCACCCGCCAGGCGCGCCAGCACGCTTTTCCCGGCTCCGTTCTCTCCCACCACTCCGATTACCGCGCCATCCGGCGCCGCAGCGTCGAATTCCACCAGCGGTGCGATCGAGACATGTCGAAAGACCAAGGCCATAATCGTTAGAATAGCAACTGCAACAACGTTAGAATAGCAACTGCAACATGGATACAACCAACTTACTCGATTCCATGCGCGCCGACTGGAATCGGCGCGCCGCCGAGGACGCCAATTATTATGTGGCCTTCGGCCGCCGCCAGCAGTCCAACGAGGAGTTCTTCTCCACCGCCGACGGCACCGTGCAGCAGTTGCTGCCGGAGCTGGGGCGATTCGCCGGCCGCGACGCCGCGCTCGAAATCGGCTGCGGTCCCGGCCGCCTGATGCGCCCGCTCAGCCGGTATTTCAAGGAAATTCATGGCGTCGACGTCTCCGACGAGATGATCCGGCTGGCGCAGGAGCGCCTGGCCCGCACCGCCAACGCGTTCGCCCAACAATGCTCCGGCGCGGACCTTGCCATGTACCCCGACGGCAAATTCGATTTCGTTTACTCGTACGCGGTCTTCCAGCACATTCCCAGCCGCGAGGTCGTATTCGGCTACCTGCGCGACGCCTTCCGCGTCCTCAAGCTCGGCGGCATCCTGCGCTGCCAGTTGAACGGCCTGCCGCCACACGCTCGCCAATACGACACCTGGAACGGCGTGCGCATCACGGCGGCGGAAATCGCCGCGTTCGTCGAATCCACCGGCTTTCACCTCCTGGCGCTCGAGCAGGTCTGGACCCAGTACATGTGGATCACGCTCCGCAAGCCCGGCGCCGATGGCGTCGCGCCGGCTAACCATTCCGCGCGCCTGCGCAACATCTCCAACGCGCTCACCGGGGAAGCCGTCACTCCCGCGTCCGGCGCCATGGCCGCGCTGGCCTTGTGGATCGAACGGCTGCCCGCCTCCTGCCACCTGCTCAACACCACTGTCACCGCCGATGGCCGCCCCTGCCGCATCACTTACATCGGCCCGCCGGCGGCCGACGGGGTCTCCCAGATCAACGCCGTGCTCCCGGAGAACCTGCGCACCGGCCTGGTGAAGGTGGAAGCCGCCCACGACGGCGGCCCGCTCTGCTCCGCCGGCTGGGTGCGCATCGTGCCCGCCGGTCCGTCGGTTCCCCGCATCACCGGAATCAGCGATGGCGTCAACCTCCTGTCCGGCAACTACATCGTGAGCGGCACCGTGAAAGTGACCATGGAGGAGGTTGCCCATGACGCCGACTTCCGAGCCATGGTGGACTCGCTCGCCACGCCCACCGCGGATGCCTTTTGTACCGACCCGGTCGCTCAGCGATGGGAATTCAACTTCAACCTCCCCGAGAATCTCGCGCCCGGCCGGCACCACGTATCCATCGCCTTGGGCCGCCGCCTCTTTCCGCGCGTAACCATCGAGGTGGCCTGATTGCGCCGCCCGCTGGCGGCGGCCGGGGTTGCCATCGCCGTTGCCGCTCTTTTCCTGGCTCCGCCGCGGCGCCGTCCGGTCCGCCAATTGCCGGCAGGCGCGATCGAGATTCACTCCGAGATCGCCGTCGACGCCGATAGCGAGTTGCGCGGCGCGCCCACCGGCACAGTGCTCGATTTAGCCCCGGATTTCGCCGGCCGCGCCGCCATCGTCGTGCGTGGGGACAATGTCACCCTGCGCGATTTCACGATCGATGGCAACCGCGCCGCCCTGGAGACCCGCGCCGGCCTGCCGCCCTCCGACACTTCTTTCGCGAAATTCACCCGCGCCAACGGCGTCTTTGCCGAGCGCGTCGCCGGCCTCACCATCGAGCGCCTTCACTGCCGCCATATCGCCGGCTTCGCCGTGCTGGTCAGCCGCGCGCGCTCGGTCGACATCCGCCGCGTCACCGTAATCGATAGCGGCTCGCGCAACTCACTCGGCCGCAATAACTCTACCGGCGGCATCCTGATCGAGGAAGGAACCAGCGATTTCCGCGTCCTCGGCTGCGAGCTCGCGAACATCCGCGGCAACGGCATCTGGACGCATTCCCTGTACACGTCGCCGCGCAACGCCCGCGGCCTGATCGCTTTCAACCATTTCCGCCAGATCGGCCGCGACGCCATCCAGGCGGGCCACGCCACGGCCATCTCGGTCGCCGGGAACTCGGGCAGCCGTATCGGCTATCCCCTGGAGGAAGTGGATATTGAGAACCTCGCCACGCCGGTCGCCATCGATACCGCCGGCAACGTCGACACGTCTTCCTATGACGGCAACCGCTTCGAGGAAATCGACGGCAAGTGCATCGACCTCGACGGATTTCACGATGGCGAAGTGCGCGCCAACCAGTGCGTGAATCGGAGTCCGGCCGAGGCCTACCGCTTCGGCCACTACGGCATTACCCTGAACAACGCCAACCCGGACATGCGTTCCCAGAACATCCGGCTGGTCGATAACCTCATCGACGGCACGCTATACGGCGGCATCTTCGTGATCGGTTCCGGCCACACCGTCGCCCGCAACCGCCTGCTCGCGATCGACACCTCCCACTGCAACGAAACCGCCGCCCGCTTCGGCTGCTACTACGGCCCCGGCGATCCCGAGATTCTGGAAGCCGGCATCTATCTGGCCCGCGGCGGCGAACATCCCGCCCCGGCTCGCCACAATCTGATCCAAGATAACCGCATCACCGGTTTCAAAATGCAATCCCGCTGCATCCTCGCCGCCCCCGGCGTCGACCCGCGCTCCAATACCATTATCGGCAACACCTGCCGCGATCGATAGAGCACTGCCGCTCAGACGAAAGCGTTCTTCGCATTCTACCGGGCCTGGCATTCGCATTGGCCTTTTGCGGCGGGCCGGCAGCTCCCCGACCATTTGTCCCGGTTCTTCGTTCCATTCGTTCCGATTTGGGTCCACGTCGAACCGGGCGTGACCATGCGGCTCGACCCGTACGACTACGTGACCAAAGAGATTCTCCTGAGCCACACTTGGGAGCCATTGACGACGCAGGAACTGTTGCGGCACGTTCCTACCGGTGGGACCTTCGTCGACGTGGGAGCGCATGTCGGATGGTACACGCTGAAAGCCGCCAAATTGGTCGGTCCCAAGGGGCTCGTCATCGCCGTGGAACCGAATCATGAGACCTTGATCCAGCTTCGCGACAATATCCGCGCCAGCGGCGTGGGCGCGGTCGTCGTGGTCGCTCCGGTGGCTTGTTCGAATGCCGAAGCCAGGCTGACACTCTATGCCGCGTCCCGGGCGAACACGGGAGAGTTCGCTTTCCTCAGCCAACGCTTCGCACGCGGACGGCGTCGTCGCCGCTTCCTATCCGGTGCGCGCCCGGCGGCTGGACGATATCGTGAAAGAAGCCCACGCCGGCCGGGTTAACGCGATCAAAATAGACGTGGAAGGCGCCGAGTTGCTGGTGTTGAAGGGCGCGGCTGAAACCCTCGACCGCGACAGACCCATCCTCTCCGTCGAAGTGGTCGACGACCAACTGAAAGCGATGGGATCGAGCGCCGTGGAACTGACGGCTTTCGTGCGCGCGCACGGATATACGCCCACGGTCACGCACGAGCTCAATACGATATTCGTGCCCGCCGCCGCGCAGTAGACCGCCGACTCTCGTGCGGGCCAGGTTGATAACCTGCGCGCGGCCCGGAGGGTCTCCCGGCCAATCGGCGTAGCCGGGCGACGCCCGGCCTTTCTTGAAGTGTGCCGGCGCTTCTCAACCTCCGGCCGCGCTTTGCCGGACTCTGGCTTGTTCCTCCACAGCCGGAACCACCGCGAACGGTACCCGCGCCGGCTCGTGCCTGCCGGACGCCAGGGCCAAGCGGGCGCACCGCGACCGCAGGTCGACCAGCTTGCCGGCGGCTCGCGGAACCAGGTCCAGGCGGCGCAGGATTTCCCGCTTCGCCCGGCGCACCAGCTCCATATCCATCTCGTTCATCCGCAACAGCCGCTCGTACAGCTCCTTGCCCCAGAGGCCTTCCCAATACTCGCGAGACTCGGCCGGCGCGCCCGGCTCGGCCTGACTGACGTTCTGCGGAATATACTCCAGCCGGAGATTGGGAAACGCAGGGCGTAGAAAATATTCCGCCACCACCAGGCTCTCGTCGAACATCTCCACCAGACCTGGAACGGCCATTTCGCGGATCACCGCGGTAGCCCGTTCCAGATCCCGCTCATCGGCTGGACGCGTGAACGTTCCGGCATTGGCTAACTGCGTCACCTGCACGTCGCTCACCTGATGCGGAGCTTCGTCGATAAGGCGCATGGCGAACTGTCGCGGATTGTAAGATCGCGCCCAACGGGCACAGAGAGAATCCGCGCCGCCGCGCCGGAAATGGTTGTAAATCGAATACAACCGAGCTAAGGGATCCCGTAGAAAGCAGCAATCGAAGAACACCGTCTGGCGGCTCAGTGGCTTCGGATAACGCAAGTGGTGGCTGGATACCGCGGCAATGCCAGGGTTCTGCTGCAGAAACTCCACCAGATTCGGGGCATCCAGCGTGGCATCGGGATCGCTTCCATGAACCGTCGCAAACTGCCCAGGGAAGGCGCGCTCCAAAATGTACTCAATCGTACTCCCGCCGTTCTTGAATATGTGGTAATGAACGATTACGTATCGGGTGCGCACCACAGGCACTGTTACGATCACCAGACACCTCTTTGTAATAAACGCGACATGAGGAGAAAGGTTTCGGGACCAGCCAAGTTAGTAACATAGCCCTCTCGAGTCATCCAACCGGCCAACGCCAAAGCGGCCCGCGGAACCGATCTGCCGAAGTGCAGTCACGCCCCGGCGCACATTTCTTTCCCCCGTGTTACCAGGCACTTGTCGCAAGTTCGCGGCTCAAAACGCGAGCCAGGCCGCGTAAAGTTGAAGCGGATAGGGGCAGCGCGGCCCACAACACCTTTTGCTTCGCGCGGAGCGGGGAGTCGCCATGAAGACCGTTCAGCAAGTGTTCATCTGCGCCCTGTTGGCGGCACTCACCGCGCTCGCGGTTGCGGTAACGATTTTCGTGCGGGCCGCCACCGCCACGGTTGCGGCGGTTCCGGCCGAGATCCGCCTGACGCGCGCCGCGCTCGTTCACCAAGCCGACGCGGCGCGCCAGGATCTCACTCAGCAGCTTGCAGCCGCCCGCCTAGGAGCACTCGAACTTTCCGATCGCCAGGCCACCGCGTTCCGTACCGGCATTCTGGCGCAAACCGCCGGTTTCGGCGGTGCCGCGAGCCGCCAGATCGGCGGTACGCTGTCGCGAATCGACACCGCCCTCGCCACCACGACTTCGCTCGAACGCGAGCTGGGTCCCACCGTCCGCCATTCCGCCGCCATCGCCGCGCAGATCGACGATTCCCTCCCCCTGTTCCTCGATTGCGACCACAACCCCGACTGCGTTTTCAACCGATACGTCGGCGTCTCCCGCGGCATCGAAACCGCCGCCACCGACATCTCCGGCATGAGCCGGGATTTCCGCCGCGACTGGCCGGCGTATCTCAAAACCTGGCAGGATATCGGGGTCCAGACCGATGGCTTGGTCGCCAACGTGAATCGTCTCACCAAGCCGCACTGGTACGACCGGCTGATCGGCTACGGTCTCAATGGCGTCGTTATCTATCGCAGCTTGAATCCGGTGGGAGCCGCCGTCACCGGCGCCCAGATAATCTCCTCACGCCCGTAAATCGCCGCGCTCCTTGCTCACCGGTAGGCTTCACTGCGATGGCGAACTCCGAAGATCCGTATTGTGTCGTCATGAAGCTCAAACATGACGCGATAATCGCCGATCCGCAGCCGAAAGGAACCGGCCAAGCCGCCGTGAAGTGGCTTCGCGTCACCCGAGCCAGTGCGAGCGTATCGCAGCACGCCTTCGAAGACGCGCATCGCGGCGGCGCGGTCGAGTCGTCGGACCGATGCCTTGGCTTCCTCGTGCCACTCGATCTTCGGTGCGTTTGGGAGGGTCATCTTACGAATCGAACTAACTCGCTCTATCTGTGACCATAGCACCCGAGTATCTGGTAGGTCAACAAAAAACCAGCGTCGAGGCCTGTGTGACACAAGTGACTGCTGTGACGATCAGTCTCCTATTTCTGCCCACGTAGAACACACTTAATAGATAATTCCATGTCACAATGTCACAAGGTAGCGTTTTGAGGGAGCTAGGACCAAAAGTGGTGTCACTCGCCGCGTCACTTGTGACGCACAACAAGCGAAATCGTTAAGAGATATCTAGTAACTCGCGTCAAGTCACGTCACAACGTCACGTCAACGCAAGCTAGAAGCTCACCCGCGGTGAGGGTGAACCCCCACGGCCTCCTGCGGAAGGTCCGTCGTCGCGCAGCGTCAGCGGCCTTGACTTCCGGCGGACCACCAGAGGAGGGGTAGCTTAGGCGCATCTCGCAGCCGTTCCAAGAACCCAGCACAAGACCTCAGGCAAGTTTCGCGGTTTCGTACGGGGTTTTTCGACACGGCAGGATGATCGTTACTTGCTGAGCGGGAAATCTTCAGGCTTTACCCCGAAATCGGCGAGAACCTCTTCCATCGGAATGCCCTTGCCGCCATGTGCCGCGAACCATGCACGACCCTCGCGCACGCAGCGGCGATCCTCTTCGGTTATCGGTTCATCGTCGACCGGCTCTGAGGAGGAAGTATCGAGCATGGCTTCCAGCAGACCGGCGATAGCAGGGAGCTTCGCGGGCGGCAGGCGCTCGATCAGTTCGTGGACGTGCTCGCGTGTTTCACCCATGACGCGTTCCTTGGGAACACAGGCCTAACCCAATTGTGGCACAAATTAGGTGAATTTGTGCTCACAAATCCTCCCCCACGCCATAGGGGACAGGCATGCCTGGCCGCGCCGCTGAACCTGCGCCACCCCCCATCTTGCATCTCTCCCGTCCCCTGCTATGATGAATGCTGATGAAGGGCATAGTTCTGGCCGGAGGCACCGGGAGCCGGCTCTTTCCACTGACCAAGATCACCAACAAGCACCTGCTGCCGATCTACAACCGGCCCATGATTTACTACCCCATCCAGACCTTGGTGGATGCCGGGGTCGAGGACATCATGGTCGTCACCGGTGGGCGCAATTCGGGGGATTTCTTGCGGCTGCTGGCCAATGGGAAAGAGTTCGGGCTGAAGCACATCCATTACACATACCAGGAAGGTGAGGGCGGCATCGCCGATGCGCTGGCGCTGGCCGAGCACTTCGCCGACGGGCACAAAATCTGCGTCATCCTGGGCGACAACATCATCCAGGGCAACATTCGCGCCGCGGCCGATCGTTTCCGCGGCCAGGCGCGGGGCGCCCACATCCTGCTCAAAGAGGTCGTCGATGCCGAGCGCTTCGGCGTAGCGGAAGTGGCCGGAGACCGCATCGTGGGCATCGAAGAGAAGCCCGCCCACCCGAAATCGAACTACGCCGTAACCGGCATCTACATGTACGATTCGAGCGTGTTCGACAAGATCAAGACGCTGGTTCCTTCCGGGCGCGGCGAGCTCGAGATCACCGACGTCAATAACGCATACGTGCGCGAAGGCTCGCTCACCTTTTCGTTCCTCTCCGGCTGGTGGACCGATGCCGGCACCTTCGAGTCGCTGCTGCGCGCCGCCAACCTGGTGAAGGAATCGGCCGGGGGCGCGACCGGAGTCGAGGAACGCGAGGAAGGAGCCGTGCGAACCTGATGGCGCAAGAAACGTCGGCTGCGCCGCGGCCTCTGGCTTCGCTCGGCGGCTTGGAACTGGCGGTCCCACAATGCCCCAAGGGAATCGGCGCGCTGATCGGCGCTGTCGATTCGGCGGAACGCATCGCAGGCGTCGAAATTGCGCGCCTGGCGGTGCACCCGGACGACCGCGGCTATTTTCTCGAAGTGCAGCGCCTCGGCCAAGGACTGGCGCACGCATTTCCGACCGAGACCAGCCAGGTTTCCACGGCGCTCAGCTACGCGGGCACCATCAAGGCGTTTCACTACCATCTGAAGCAAACCGATTGCTGGACGCCCGCGAAAGGCCTGTTCCAGGTGGCGCTGGTCGATTTCCGCCTCGGCTCGCCCACTTTTGGCAAACGCAACACGATGTATGTCGGCCCGCTGCGCCCCTGGCAGATCCTCATTCCGCCGGGCGTGGGCCACGGATACAAAGTCATCGGGGAAGAAAGCGCGATGCTGATTTACATGACCGACCGCTTCTACGATCCGACTGACGAAGGCCGTGTCGCTTACGACGACCCCGGTATCCGCTACGATTGGGAAACCCAGCACAAGTGAGGCGCCGATGAAGATCCTGGTTACCGGCGGCGCGGGCTTCATCGGCTCGGCATTCGTGCGGCTGGTGGTGGCGGAGACCGGCTGGGAAGTCGTCAATCTGGACAAGCTGACCTACGCCGGGAACCTGGAGAACCTGGCCGAGGTGGAATCGAGCGGCCGCCACCGGTTCGTGCACGGCGATATCGCCGACGCGGCAGCGGTTGGCGCGCTGATCGCCGAAGCCAAACCCGACGCCATCGTGCATTTCGCCGCCGAATCGCACGTCGACCGCAGCATCCTTTCGCCCGAGCCGGTGATTCAAACCAATCTTCTGGGCACTTTCCGCCTGCTCGAAGCGGCGCGCCTGAACAAAGTCCCGCGCTTCGTTCACGTCTCGACCGATGAAGTGTATGGCAGCCTGCCGGCGCCGGAGGAAGCCACCGAAAAATTCCCGCTGCAGCCGAGCAGCCCGTATTCGGCCTCGAAGGCGGGTTCGGACATGCTGGCGCTCTCCTATTTCGTCACCTTCCGGCTGCCGGTGGTGGTGACGCGCGCCTCCAACAATTACGGGCCCTACCAGTTCCCCGAGAAGCTGATTCCGCTGATGATCTCGAACGCGCTCGAAGACCGGCCGCTGCCGGTGTACGGCGACGGCATGCAGATTCGCGACTGGCTGTATGTGGACGATCATTGCCGCGGTATTCTGGCGGTGCTCGAAAAGGGGCGCGCCGGCGAGGTCTACAACATCGGCGGCAACCGCTCGCTGCCCAATCTGGATGTGATCCGGAAGCTGCTGGCGCTGGCCGGGAAGCCGGAGAGCCTGATTGAATACGTGAAGGACCGGCCGGGACACGACCGGCGCTATGCGCTCTCGAGCGAAAAGATCCTGCGCGAAACCGGCTGGCGGCCGAAGGTGGATTTTGAAACCGGTCTCGCGCGCACCATCGAGTGGTATCGCGCCAACGCCCCATGGGTCGCGCGCGTGCGCAGCGGAGAGTATCGGACCTATTACGAGCGCAACTACGCGAACCGGGCGTAGGCGGGTGTCAAGGTAGGACAGACGATCGCTTTTTGTCGTCTGTCGATCTGTCAAGGTCTCGCGCCTTGACGCGCGATGACAGACCACCAGAGACGATGGTCTGTCCTACCAACTAACTCTGATGCGGGTGGCAATTGAAGCGGCGAGCTTGAGCCTTTCGAGCGGCGGTTTGGCACGTTACACCAGCCAGCTCAGCCTGGCGCTGGCGCGCTCGTACCCGGACGACGAATTCTATCTCATCTCGGACCAGCCTTTTTCGATGCCGGCGGGCGCTCCGGCCAACTTGAAGCGCGGCGCGGCTCCGCGCAACGCGGTCGAGCGGCGCTGGTGGCTGTGGGGCATGGCGCGCGAATTGAATCGCATCGGCGCCGACGTGGTGCACGGGCCGGACTTCGCGGTTCCCTACCTGGCGCGCCGGCCCAGCGTGATGACCCTCCACGACCTTTCGCCCTGGCTCGACCCCACCTGGCACGATGGCGCGGGCCGCGTGATGCGGCGAACGCCGCTGCTGTTGAAGATGGGCCTGGCCACCATGGTGATCACTCCCGGCGAGCACGTGCGCAAGGAGGTGATCGCACGGTTTCAGCTCAGCCCGGATCGCGTGGTGGCTGTTCCGGAAGCCGCCGCCGAGTGGTTCGCGCCGGTTGAAACGCGGCCGGAATCGTCTTATTTCCTATACGTGGGAACCATCGAACCGCGCAAGAACCTGCCGCTGCTCCTCGAAGCATGGCGCGAAGTGCGCAAGCGCGCGCCCCAAGCCGGCCTGGTGATTGCCGGCCGCCGGCGCGCGGATGCGCTAGCGATCCCAGAGGAACCGGGATTGCGCCTGTTGGGTGAGGTGGCGGACGAGCGGCTGCCCGGCCTGTACTGCGGCGCGACCGCTTTCGTCTACCCGTCGCTCTACGAAGGGTTCGGCTTGCCGGTGGTGGAGGCGATGCAGTGCGGGGCGTGCGTGATCGTCTCCCCGGCGCTGCGCGAGACGGCCGGCGACGCGGCGGTCTATGCCGAGACCGCGCGCGAACTGGCGCAGGCCATGATCGCGGCGCTGGAGCGCCCCGACTGGAGGGCCGAATGGGGAGCGCGCGCCCGCGCCCGCGCCGCCGAATTCTCCTGGCGAGGCACTGCACGGCAAACTTACGCAGTCTATCAGGAGGCCCGGAGACGCTTTGACAAGTGACGATCGAGCAGCGGCCCTGCTGTTGGCGCCGGAAGCGCCCTATCCGCTTTCGGGCGGTGGCTCGCTGCGCACGGCGTCTCTGGTCGAGTACCTGGGGCGGCACTATGCGCTCGATCTGATCGTTTTCCGGCAGCCCGGAGCGCCCGAGCCGGCTTCCCTGCTGCCCGCCGGCCTGGTGCGCCGGGTGACGGCCATCGATCTCCCCGCCACCGGCCGCGGCGGGGCAGCGCGCGCCGTTCGCAATGCCGTGCGGCTGGCCCGCGGCGTACCGCCATTGGTGGACCGGTTCGCCGGCTTCGAGCCACAAGTCGATCGGGCCGTGGCGGAGCGGAACTATGCAATCGGCATCATCGAACACTCCTGGTGCGCGCCGTACCTGGAACGGATCGCCGGCGCCTGCCGCCGCACGGTGCTCGACCTGCACAACGTGGAATCCGTGCTGCACGCGCGCTGCGCCCAGGTGGAAGGCGGTGCGACCGGGCTGGCGCATCGCATCTTCGGAGAGGCTTCGGCCAGCTTCGAGGCGGAATGGCTGCCGCGGTTCGGTGAAGTGCTGGCGCCCTCGGGCGAAGATGCCCGCTCCGTCGAAGCCCTGGCGCCGTGCGCGCGGGTGCGGGTCTATCCCAACGCGATTCCTTGGACGCCCGTGCCGCCCAAAACAGAAGAAACAGAAGAACAGGCGATTGTTTTTTCCGGCAACCTGGAGTATCACCCCAATCTCTCCGCCGTGCGTTTTTTCGCGCGCGAGATCTGGCCCGGGCTGCGCGACCGCTGGCCGCACCTGGTATGGCGGCTGGTGGGCAAGGCTCCGCAATCAGTCGAGAAACTTGTGGCGGGCGACCCACGTATTCAATTAAGTGGGCCGGTGGAAGATGCCGTCGCGGAGCTGGCGCGGGCGCAGGTTGCAGTTGTCCCCTTGCTCGCCGGCAGCGGCACGCGGTTCAAGATCCTGGAAGCCTGGGCGGCCGCGCTGCCGGTGGTTTCCACTTCTATCGGCGCCGAAGGCCTGCCGGCGCGGGACGGCGAGCACCTGCTGCTGGCCGACACCGCCCCGGCGTTCGCCGATGCGGTTTCACGGCTGTTGACGTGCAAGAATCTCCGTGTAAGCGTTGGAAATTCCGGCAGATTGTTGCTGGAAAAGGAATTTACCTGGGTATCAGCTTGGCCAAGTTTGGATTTCTGACACAGCCGGGTGACATAATGCTCCGTTATACTGGTACGGTTCATGCGGATTGCCGTTGATGCACATGCCATTGGCCGCCACCTCACCGGCAATGAGGTATACGTCCGAAGCCTTTTGAACGGATTCGCCGCCGCCAACGACCGCGAATGCGAGTTCCTGGCCTATGTGTCTTCGAATGAGGCGTGCAGTTCCTTGCCCGCCGGCATCCGGACCAGTTCCGTCTCCACCAACCCGTTTTTGCGCCTGGGATGCGAGTTGAGCATGAAGCTGCGGCGGGACCGGCCGGATCTGCTCCACGTGCAGTACACAGCTCCCGTGGTGTGCGCGGTGCCGGTGGTGGTGAGCGTCCATGACGTCAGCTTTCTGGAGCATCCCGAGTATTTCACCGGGGGCCGGGCGCGGCAGTTGCGCTGGACGGTGCGGCGGACCGTGGACCGGGCGGCGAAAGTGCTCACGGTGAGCGAGTTTTCGCGGCGGGCCATCCTGAGGGTTTACGGCCACCTGGACGAGGACAAAGTGATGGTGGCGCCCAACGCCGCGGGCGCGGAATTCCGGCCGGTGTCGCGCCAGTCGGCGCAGGCCGCGGTCAGCAAGCGCTTTTCTCTCTCCCGGCCGTTCCTTCTTTCGGTGGGCGACTTGCAGCCGCGCAAGAATCAGATCGGCCTGATCCGTGCGTTCGCGGAACTGGTCCGCGCCTGCCCGCAGCTTGGCCACGACCTGGTGCTGGCCGGGAAACCCACCTGGTTTGCGGATCAGGTGCAGGCCGCGGCGCGCGAATCGGGCGTCGCCGATCGCATCCGCATGCTGGGATTTGTATCGGATGCCGACCTGCTCCAGCTTTATAACGCCTGCGACCTGTTCGTTTTCCCCTCGTTCTACGAAGGGTTCGGACTGCCCGCGCTGGAAGCCATGGCATGCGGCCGCGCGGTAGCCTGTTCGAACGCCAGCGCCTTGCCGGAGGTGGTGGACAGCGCGGCGATTCTTTTCGATCCTTATCGCACCGACGAGATGGTGCGCGCGCTCAAGGACCTGTTGGTGGACGCGGAATTGCGCGCGCGCATGGAGCGTTTGGGGCAGCAGCGCGCCGCCCAATTCAGTTGGCAGAAAACGGCCGACGCCATTTTGGATGTGTTCCGCGAGGTGGCTCATCAAAGCCAGCCCGCCGCGCTCGCGGCCTCCCGCACCTTGGCGCACCGATGAACCGGGTTGTTGCAGATATCACCACAACCGCTCCCTCACGGTCGCGGCTCCGTACGATGCTGACTCGGAGCCGCGACCGTAAGGGAGCGGTTGCACATTCGACTATGAGGCTTCTTCCCTTCACATGCGCGGCGTTGTTCCCGCTCCTGGCGGCCTCCGCCCAAACCGGTTTCCCCTTCACCGACGAATCGCTTCGATACAACCTGAACTGGCAGGCTGGCACCAGCTTGGGCGAGGCCACGCTCACCGCTCACCGCTCCGCGGTGGGCTGGAACCTGGATGTGACGCTGAACGCGGCTGTGCCCGGCTTTTCAATGGCCGACCAACTGCATTCGGCGGTCGACCCGGGGCTGTGCTCGCAGGAATTCGAGCGCGACCTGACGCAGGGCGGCAAGCGGACCGACGAGAAGACCAGCTTCGATCAGAAGGCGGGCAGCGCGACACGCACGACGTTGTTTCCGGCCGGCGGCGGCAAGACCGATTTCAATATCGCCACTTGCGCTCGCGACGCACTGGCGTTCACTGATTACGCGCGCGTGGAGTTGGGCCAAGGCCGGGTGCCCGCGCCGCAGCAAGTGTACTTCGGGTCGGCCTATTCGGTGACTCTCTCCTACGCGGGCGCCGAGAACGTGACCTCGGGCGGCAAGTCCGTGGCGACGGACCGCGTGCACGCAACGGTGAAGGGACCGAAAGCGGATTTTCAGTGCGACATATTTTTCGCACGCGACGCGGCGCGCACACCGCTGAGCATTCGCATTCCGCTCCCGCTGGGGGTCTTCTCGCTGGACCTGGTGCGCTGACCATGCGGGTGGCGTTCTTCTCGCCGCTGCCGCCGGAGCGCAGCGGGATCGCCGATTATTCGGAAGCCCTGCTCGAACCGCTCCGGCGTCTGGCCCAGGTCGAGGTCTTCTCGCAAGCCTCGCAGCCGTTCGATGCGGCGCGCTTCGATATCGCGCTATATCAGATGGGCAACAACTGCTGCCACGGCTTCGTGTATGAGGCCGCGCTGCGCCACGCCGGCGTAGTCACCATGCACGAATCCAACCTGCACCATCTGATGACGGAGATCACCATCCGGCGCGGCGATTGGGATGCGTACGTGCGCGAGTGCGAATATGCAGGCGGGACGCCAGCGCGCGAGTTCGCCGAACGGGTGCGCAAGCTCGAGATCGGCCCGGATTACGACGGCCTGCCCATGACGCGGCGGCTGCTCGAACGCGCGCGCGGCGTCGTCGTGCACAGCCGGTTCATGGAATCGGAAATCCGCGCCGGCGGGTTTGCCGGGCCGCTGGCGGTGATTCCGCACGGCGCGTGGATCCCGCCAGGCGACCGCAACGGGTTTCGCCAACGGCTGGGCCTCGATGAAACGGTGCCGCTGGTGGGCGTCTTCGGTTTTCTCAAACCCTACAAACGGATTGCCGAATCGCTGCGCGCCTTCCGCCGCCTGCTGCGCCTGGCGCCGGAGGTGAAGATGATTCTGGTGGGCGAGCCGCATCCCGATCTTCCGCTGGAGGGGATGATTCGCTCGCTGGGGCTTTCCGCCAGCGTGCGCGTGCTGGGCTTTCGGCCGATCGACGATTTCACCGGCTACCTTTCCGCCTGCGACATCGTCCTCAACCTGCGCTACCCGACCGTGGGCGAGACCTCGGGCACGCTGCTGCGGGCGATGGGGCTGGGCAAGGCGGCGCTGGTTTCCGAGGTGGGAAGCTTCGCCGAGTTCCCCGACGATGTGTGCCTCAAAGTGCCGGTGGGCGCGGGCGAGGAAGATACCATCTTCGAATACCTCAACCTGCTGGTTTCGCGCCCGGACGTGGCGCTGGCGCTGGGCGGTCGCGCGCGGGATTACGTCGAACGGCAGTGCAATTGGCCGGCGGTGGCGAAGCAGTACGCGCAGTTTCTGGAAGCGGTGACGGAAGGGCGGGAGTGGAAAGCGGCGGAAGAGGCCGATCGCTCCAGCGGGCAGGTTAAGGAGCAACCGGCTTCGGGCGGACCGGTTGCAGAGCAAGTTGATCCGGCTAGGCAGGCCGGGGGCCTGCCCCACCAGGCGGACTCGGCTGGGCAGGCCTCGGGGCAGACTCCCGCCGAAGAGCTGACGCCTTACTTGCGCGGATGGGCGGTGAACGAGGAATCGGCGGGCTACCTGGAGGTTCACCAGACGCGCCTCGAAAAAACCTTGGGGCTGATTCCGCCGGGCGGCGCGGAAGATCGCATTCTCGAGATGGGCGCCTACATGCAAATGACGCCCGCGCTGCGCGACAAGCTGGGATACGGCGAGATTCGCGGCTGCTATTATGGCGAACCGGGCCGGGTGGACCATCGCTCGGTGACTTCGGCCTCCGGCGAAACGTTCACTTGCGAGATCGACCATTTCGATGCCGAGAAAGACCCCTTCCCTTACCCGGACGAGCATTTCTCGACGGTGCTGTGCTGCGAGCTGATCGAGCACCTGTTCGCGGACCCGATGCACCTGATGTGCGAGGTCAACCGCATCCTCAAACCGGGCGGCCACTTCGTGCTGACCACGCCGAACATCGCCGGACTGCGCGCCCTGGCGGCAATTCTACAGGGCTACCATCCCGGTTTTTTCCACGCCTATCTGCGGCCGGACCAGACCGGCGAGGGCGATGCGCGGCATAATCGCGAATACACGCCGAAGGAGATTCACCAGTTGCTGGCCAATTCCGGGTTCGAGGTGGACCGGCTTGAAACCGGCGAGTTTCGCGACTTGCCGCATCCCGAATTCCGCTGGGTGGTGCACCTGCTCGAACGCTACCGGCTGGACACGGCGCTGCGCGGCGATGGCATTTACGCGGTGGGCCGCAAGACCGGCGAAGTGCGCGAACGCTACCCGGGATGGCTGTACACATGAAGGCGGCGGCATACCTGAATCAGCGCGTGGAATTGGACGCGGCGACGGGCAAGCTACGGGCGGAGTTCGACATTCGCAACCAATCGGGCGAAACGTGGCGAGCCGCGGAGGGTTTCTTCGTTGGGGTGCATCTGTTCGACGCCGATACCGGAACGCTGATCGTGGATGGCGCGCGAGTGGCTCCCGAGCGCGATCTCAAGCCCGGAGAGAGCGCGCGGATCGGTATCGAGCTCGACCTGCCCACTGAAAACGGCCGCGTCCGGGCCCTGATTTCGCCGCTGCGCGAGCATGTCTGCTGGTTCTACGAGCAGGGCTGGCCGTTCCTGCTGGTGGAGGCCGTGGTGCGCGACGGCGTGACGCGCCTGACCCGCGTGGGTGTGGCCACGCGGGCGGCGCTCGGCCGCGAGCAAGCCGTGCGCGCCGTGGGCCGCGCCTTCGTTTATCCGTTCCTGACGCTGTGGCGCAATCGCGGATTGATCCGGGTGATGGTGCGGCGCGACGTGCTGGGGCGCTACCGCGGCTCGTTCGGCGGGTCCTTCTGGACCGTGATCAACCCGCTGCTGCTGATGCTCACCTACTATTTCGTGTTCGGCGTGGTGCTGCAGTCGCGCTTCCCCGGCGACCCAAGCCGCGCCGGATTCGTGCTTTACTTCCTGGCCGGAATGCTGCCGTGGCTGGCGCTGAGCGAGGCCGCGGGCCGCGCGCCGTCGATCCTGCTGGAGCACCGCAATTTCGTCAAGAAGCTGGTCTTCGCGGTGGAGACGCTGCCCGTCAACCTGGTGGCCGCGGGTCTGGTCAGCGAATTCTTCGCGGTGCTGCTGTACTGCGGGTTTCTGCTGGCGATCCGGCATAGCCTGCCGGTGACGGTGCTGTGGCTGCCCGCTTTGCTGATTCCGCAAATCCTGTTGACGCTCGGCCTGAGCTGGCTTCTGGCGGCGCTGGGCGCGTTCGTGCGCGACCTGGGGCAGGTCATCGGTTTCCTGCTCACCATCTGGTTTTTCTTGACGCCGATCTGTTACCCTGAGGGATCTCTGCCCAAGGGCGCGGCGGCATTGTTGACGAAGAACCCGCTCTACGTTCTGGTGCGAGGCTATCGCGCGATCTTTCTGGAAAACCGCGCGCCGCAATTCGGCCCGCTGTGGAAACTGACGGTGGTGGCGCTGATAGCGTTGGTGGTGGGCCACGCGTGCTTCTACAAATTGCGCCGCTCGTTCGCCGACATGCTGTAGACGCGTGGGGCAGGTCCCCGACCTGCCAATGGCCGAAGTGGGATCAAGGGTTATCCATTGCTGCACACTCTATCCGAAGCACTGGTCCGGTTCGGCCCGGCGGGGGTGTTCGTCCTGGCGGTGCTCGATTCATCGGGCGTGCCGATGCCCGCGGCGATGGACTTCCTGTTGATGTTCGTGGCCTACAAATCTCCCGATCGCGCCTATTTCACCGCCGCCATGGCCACGCTGGGTTCGCTCGGCGGAAATCTCACCCTGTTTTTGCTAGCGCGCCATGGCGTGCGCCGCTTCCTCAAGGCGCCCGTGCCGGGCAAGCCGCGCAAGTTCAGCGATTGGTTCGACCGTTACGGACTGGTAACGGTTTTCATTCCGGCGCTGCTGCCGATTCCGCTTCCGCTGAAGGTCTTCGTCATTTCGGCCGGTGTGCTGCGCACGCCGCTCGCGCAGTTTGTGGCGGTGATTCTGGTGGCGCGGGTGATCCGCTATTTCGGCGAAGCGTACCTGGGGATCCGTCTGGGCCTGGGCGCGCAGGACTATCTGAAGCACAACGCGTGGACGCTGGCGGGCGTGGCGCTGGGGCTGGCGCTGGCGATGGGGCTGTTGCTCCGGCTGGCCGAGCGGCGGCGCGCCGCGGCGCGCGCGCCGCTACAATAGGCGGGAAGACCCTCCATTTTCGATGCCGAAGCGAATTGCGATGGTGGAAGACGAGGCCGACTATCGCTTCCCTGATGTCCAGCTTATCAACTGAATTGTAATCGCCCATCTCCTTTTGTTCGAAACCACTATTAATCCACGGCCAACCTAGCCCTACGATAGAATCTTCCGTTCGCGCCGCGGTTA
>Ga0371490_1000141_pt1 | contig 70392 bp, 63 predicted proteins | sample MB2SIPfraction_FD_207959 | JGI IMG/M metagenome (GOLD analysis project Ga0371490, IMG submission 207959) | Lab enriched peat soil microbial communities from McLean, Ithaca, NY, United States - MB28FN SIP fraction | ecosystem: Environmental > Terrestrial > Soil > Wetlands > Peat | place: USA... | reverse complement strand
GGCGCTCGCCGCGGTGACGCTCGTCGGCACCGTCACTCTCGGCACCGCGGGCGGGGGCACAGCTGGGGCGGTGAGCTCGACGACGAGGTCGTCGGTGGTCAACCTGACGTGGTGGACGATGTGGTCGGGGACGACGCTCCAGCTGCTGAACACGATGGTGACTCAGTTCAACAAGACCCATCCCGGCATCCACGTCACGGAGACCAACATCCCCAGCTCTGCGACGACGAGCACCGCCAAGTTGCTCTCGACGATCGCGGCGGGGGACCCGCCGGACATCTTCACGGAGTGGTGGCCGGAGATCGGCTCCTTCGCCGCCGACGGCGACATCGTGAACATGAACCAGTACCTCACCGGCCAGTATGCCGGCTTCGAGAAGTGGGAGTACCCCGTGGCCGTCCAGGCGGCCAGCTATAAAGGCGGCCTCTACGCCGTCCCGATGTCACTGAACTCCTGGGCGCTGTACTACAACATTCCCGTGCTCGCCGAGTTCGGCATCAAGTCGCCGCCCAAGACCCTGGCCCAGTTCGACGCCGACCAGGCCAAGATGTGGACCTTCAGCGGTCAAAGGATCGTGACCATGGGCTTCTACCCGGACACGGACGGGAACGGCTTCCAGTTCTACACGACCTTCTTCGGCGCCACCAACTGCTTCAACTCTGCCGGCAAGTACGACTTCGAGAGCTGCCCGGGTGCAAAGGCGGAGATGAACTGGATCGCCAGCTTCGACAAGTACCCCTACGCCCAGGTGATGGCGGAGCAGACGGCCCTAGGGTATGTGGCCGGCGGCCAGACCGACATCTTTACGAACGGTAAGTCCGGCTTCGAGCTGTCTGGTCCGTGGGTGGGAGCGCAGAACGTCCCCGTGTCCAACCCGGACCTCGAAGGCCACTTCGGCGTGGAGGCCTTCCCGGGTATCGTCCCCGGACCGAGCACGCTCGGGCAGGGCAACTTCAACATCATCCCCAAGGGCTCCGCGCACCCGGCTCAGGCCTTCGAGTTCATCTCCTGGCTCGCCGGCTACCACAACGAGAGCTTCGTCGGATCCATCGACCCGAAAGGCGGCTGGGTGCCCGCCGGCCCCACGGTGACCAAGGCCCCGGCGTACCAAGCGTGGCTGAAGGCCAACTCGTGGCTGTCGGGCTTCCTGCCCCAGATGACCAGCCCCTACACCCAGGCTCCGCTCCTGACTGCGACGCAGGCGCAGCTGTTTACCGCGGAGAACACCGCCACGGCCAACGTCCTGCAGAAGATCATGACTCCTGAGCAGGCGCTCAAGTACATCGACCAACAGGCGAACGCCTCGAGCTAGCGGTCCGCCCTCACACAGTAGGGGACAGCCGGGCTGAGTCCTGGTTGTCCCCTACTGTGTGTCCACGGGCAGTTGGAGGAGCACACTGCTGACATGCAGGTCGACGTGCAGGCAAACAAGTGGCCGGTCGTGCCGGTGACCGTCGCGAGCGACCGGCGTCGGGGCCCGTTTCGCTCCCCGCGCCGGCGGGCCCTCCGGCTCGGGCTGCTCTTTGTCAGCCCGTGGATCGCCGGCTTCCTCCTCTTCTTCGCCTACCCCTTCTTCGCCACCATCTACTACAGCTTCACGGACTTCAACGGTGTCGGCGCGGCGCACTGGATCGGGCTCGCCAACTACGTGAACCTGTTCCACGATCCGTTGTTCAAGACGTCGCTCTTCAACACCTTCTACTACACGGCGATCGAGCTGCCTTTGTCGACGGTCGCCGCCCTCGGCCTGGCGCTGCTGCTCAACATGAACGTGAGGGGCCGGGCCGTCTACCGGACGATCTTCTACATCCCTTCGATCGTGCCGCTCGTCGCCTCGTGCATGATCTTCGTCTGGCTGTTCAACCCGGCCTTCGGAATCGTCAACGACCTCCTCACCGACGTGCACCTGCCGTCCCCGGACTGGTTCTTCTCGATCGCCTGGTCGAAGCCGTCGTTCATCTTGCTCGGGCTGTGGGGTCTCGGCCAGCCGATGGTGATCTACCTGGCGGGTCTGCAAGGGGTGCCCAGGGAGTTGTATGAGGTGGCCGCCCTCGACGGCGCGGGCCCCTGGCAGCGGCTGCGCCACATCACGCTCCCGATGATCAGCCCTGTCATCCTCTTCAACGTCATCTTGCAGCTGGTGCTCTGCATCTCGTACTTCACCCAGGCGCAAGTGATCGAGAGTGCCGACCCCGGCGGCCCCGGCACCTCGACGTGGTTCTACGTGCAGTATCTCTACGAACAGGCCTTTTTGTTCCTCAAGCTCGGCTACTCCTCGGCGATGGCGTTCTTCCTGTTCGTGATCAGCGCCGTGATCATGGTGTTGCTGTTCCGGTCGTCCTCGCGATGGGTCTACTATGCCAGCGAACATCAGTAGGTCGACCCGCAGGCTCGGGGGCAGCCTGGCCAAACACGCGACGCTGATCGTCGTGAGCGTGCTGCTCGGTTTCCCGTTGTTCTGGATGGTCCTCACCTCGCTGAAGACCAATCCGCAGTCGCTCGCCGTCCCGCCGCTCTGGTGGCCGCACCCCTTCGTGTGGCGCAACTACCCGGACATGCTCTCGGCCGTCCCCTTCTGGCGGTTCGTGCTCAACACCCTCATGTACGCCGGCGTCACGATCGTCGGGGTGTGCGTCTCGAGCAGCCTCGTGGCCTACGGCTTCTCCCGCCTCCGCTGGAGAGGCAGAGACGTCCTGTTCCAGGTGATGGTCGGCACCCTTTTGATCCCGTTCTTCGCCACGCTGATCCCGCTCTTCACCATGTACAAACAGTTCCACATGGTGGGCTGGTACCTGCCCTTGATGATCCCGACGTTCCTCGGCAGCTCGGTCTTCAGCACCTTCCTGCTCCGCCAGTTCTTCATGACCATCCCCGAGTCGCTCTCCGACGCCGCCCGGGTGGACGGGGCGAACGAGTTCACGATCTTCAGCCGGATCATCCTGCCGATGGCGAAACCCGCCCTGGCGACGGTTATCCTCTTCCAGTTCATCTATTGCTGGAACGACTTCATCGGACCGCTCATCTACATCAACAACCAGGTGTGGTACCCCCTGTCGCTCGGCTTGAACCTGATCCTCGGCACTTATACGACCAACTGGCCCTGGGTGATGGCAGCTGCGACGGCAGCCACGGCACCGATCATCGTCCTGTTCTTCTTCGCGCAACGCACGTTCATCCAGGGCATCGCCATCCAGGGCACCGGGGTCAAGGGTTGAGACCTGCCTCGGTTCCCGGCGTCACGGCCCGCGCGGGTGCGGAGACGGCGGTGGCCGGTGCGGAGAACCCCGTCCTCGTCTCCGTCAAGGGCAAAGTCGTCGGTGCGCTGCGCGCTTGCTTCAACTTCCTCGCCCTCAACCTCGTGCTGCTGATCGCCTGCCTCCCGGTCGTGACGATACCCATGGCCCTCCAGGCGGCTACGGTCGCCCTCGAGCGGTGGCGGGTGTCGGGCGAGGACCGCGTCGTGCGGGAGTTCCTCGCCGCGCTCCGGTCCCGGCCGCCGCTGCGAACGACGGTGGCGGTGGGCGCGCCGCTCGCCGTCGCCGCTATCGCTGCCGAGGAGGTGCACTTTTTCACCCGCGGCGGCTCGCTGGGCGACTGGGTGAGCCTCGGGTTCGGCGTCGCCGCCTTGCTCGTCGCGCTGACGAGCATCGGCTACGTGCTCGTGCTCGGCGCGCGCCAGCCCCTCATGGCACCGAGCCACCTCTGGAACCTGTCGGTCTCCCTGGCAGTGCGCAACCTGCCGACGACCGGCCCCTTGTTCGTCGCCGAGTTCGCGGCGGCGGCGGCGCTGCTCCTGCTCAACCCGGCCCTCGCGCTGATCGGGGTGCCGATCCTGCTTCTCCAGTGCCTGAGGCTCACAGCCCGGCTCGGTGTCCGCAGGGTCGAGAAAAGCGCGTCGCGGTCCGGTGCTTCCGTCCTGTTGCCGGAGGAACAGGCGCCGCGCTGACGAGCACCGGTACGGGACCTGCGTTATCGGCGTTGCGGGGCCAGCAACGACGGCTCGGCTCTAACTCGTCACTTGGCGTGCGGAAGGGGCCACTGGGCCGACAGGTCCTCAGAAGGCATACGGGTTCTCAGAAGGCATACGGGCCGAAGCGTCCCCAGGCGACAAAGACGGCCAGCGCGAACAACACGAGGTTGAGCACGATGCTTTCGCGGCGACGCAAGTGGACCACCGTTGCCAGAACCATCGTGACCCCGAGCCCGGTGGTGGCGAGCGGAACCAGGACGGTGGCGATCTTGGTGACTGCGGGAAGGATCAGTCCGACTGCGCCGGCCACCTCGAGCGCGCCGATGGCCTTCACTTGAGCTGCGGAGAGGTCCGCCACATAGGGCCACCGGGCCTGTAGATCGTCCTTACGCCGGGTCAGCTTCAGAAAGCCTGCTATCAGGAAGGCCGCGGCAAGCACTCCGGCTGCGACCCACAATGCGACGCTCATGGTGTCTCCTTGACTTGAATGTTCAAGTCATACTAGCCGAAGAGAGTTGAATGTTCAACACAGCGATAGGATGTGCTCGTGACAGACACCGCCGACGATGCCTCTTGGCTCACCCCGGAGCAAGATCGCGCCTGGATCTCCATCCTGGCGCTGACACAAGCCCTCCCAGCCGCCCTCGACGCCCAACTCAAGCGCGACGCCGGAATGAACTGCTTCGAGTACCTCGTCCTCGCCAGGCTGTCGGAAGCACCTGGGCGCACCATGCGCATGTCCGCGCTCGCGGTTCTGGCCCAGGGGTCGCTGTCCCGGCTCTCACACGCCGTGACTCGCCTGGAGGAATCCGGCTGGGTGACGCGCCGCCCGAGCCCCGAAGACGGCCGGCACACCGAGGCGCAGCTCACACCTGCGGGTTGGAAGAAGGTCCAGCGGGTTGCACCCGGCCACGTCCGAGAAGTCCGCAGGCTCGTCATCGACGTTCTCACGCCCACCCAGCTCACCCAGCTGGGAAGGACGGCGCGAGCGGTCGTCGAGGCGGCCGCACCCGGTTGGCTGGACTCGGCACTCGTGGTCAGCAACAGCTAGGCGCCGTCGCCGATCAAGGCATCTTCAGAGGCCTTCCCGGTTCCTGGCTCACATCACTGCTCCCAGCTGCCAGGGGACGAACTCCTCGTCACCCAGGCCGAGCAGCTCACTTCTGGTCTTCGAGCCTGAGGCGGTGGCGACCAGGGCGTGGAAGATGCGTCGGCCCATCTCCTCGACACCGACGTCTCCGTCGACGATCGCGCCGCAGTTGAGGTCCATGTCGTCGCCCATGCGGAGAAACAGGGGAGTGTTCGTCGCAAGCTTGAGGCTCGGCACGGGCTTGCAACCGAACGCCGAGCCACGTCCCGTGGTGAAGCAGACGACGTTCGCACCTCCTGCCACCATCCCGGTCACCGAGACGGGGTCGTAGCCGGGAGTGTCCATGAACACGAGCCCCCTCCCCGTGACCGGCTCGGCATAGCCGTACACCCCGGTCAGATTTGTGGAGCCGCCCTTTGCGACCGCGCCGAGCGACTTCTCCAATATCGTCGTCAGCCCTCCCGCCTTGTTGCCCGGAGCGGGATTGTTGTCCATGGAGCCGTGATTGGCAGCCGTGTAGGACTCCCACCAGGCAATGCGCTCGAGCAGCTTGTCCGCCACCTCGGGGCTGACCGCGCGGTGGGTGAGCAGATGCTCGGCCCCGTAGATCTCCGGCGTTTCCCCCAGCACTGCCGTCCCCCCCTGGGCGACGAGCAGATCGGCTGCGACACCGAGGGCGGGGTTGGCGGTGATGCCGGAGAACGAGTCCGAGCCCCCGCACTGGAGCCCGAGAACGAGCTCGCCTACCGGCACCGGGCGCCGGGTGGCGGCGTTGGCCTCAGGGAGCATCTCCTTCAGGCAGGTGATGCCTTTGTCCACCGTAGCCGTCGTCCCACCCTCGTCCTGGATCGTCATGACACGAAGCGGCGTGCCCGCAGGCTCTGACAACGCCTTGGTGAGGAGGTCCAGCTGATTGTCCTCGCATCCAAGGCCGACAAGGAGCACGCCGGCAAAGTTGGGGTGACGTGCGTAGCCGGTCAAGGTGCGCCGGAGCACCTCGAGGCCCTCGCCGTGGCCGTCCATGCCGCACCCGCCGGGGTGTGTGAGCGCCACGACCCCGTCGACACCCGGGAACTCATCGAGAACGCCCGGGCGGCTGAAGTGCCTGGCTATCAGCTTCGCCACGGTGGCCGAGCAGTTCACTGAGGTGAGAATGCCCAGGTAGTTGCGGGTCGCCACCCGGCCATCGACACGCACGATGCCGTCGAAGCTGAGCCGGTCGCTCTCCGCGACAAACCGGGTCGCCTTGGCCCCGGTTCCGGGCATGTGGGCGCGCGCGAAGGTCCGGAACTCCAAGTTGTGCGAGTGGACGTGCTCGCCGGTGGTGACGGTCGCAGTCGCGAACCCGATGATCTGGCCGTACTTGCGCACGGGGTCTCCGGCGGCGATCGGCCGCAGGGCGATCTTGTGGCCCCGCGCAATGTCTTGGCTCGCTCTGACCACGTCCCGATCCACGCGCACCTGCGCGCCGGAGGTGGCGTCGGCGGTGAGCACGGCCACGTCGTCCTCCGGGCCGAGCCGCAGGGCGAGCACAGGGTCGTGGCCGCTCCCGGACGGCGTTTGCAGTTCGGGCATCGCTAAGGCCCGTTCCTGCCCGTACGGGTCGTCCTAGGGGTGGCAAAGCCGCCCGGGGCGAGCTTGTAGACGCGGCGCGCCGTGCCCCCAAAGACGGCGTCGATCTCTTCTCCTACGAGCGGCGTTACGAGATCGCGGGCGAGATGGAGCACCTGGTCATAGCTCGCCACCGCTGTGCAAACCGGCCAGTCGGAACCGAAGAGCAGACGGTTCGGGCCGAACAGCTCCACGACCCGTTCCACATAGGGACGAATCGCGGCCGGGTCCCAGTGCCTGCCCGCCTCGGAGACGAGCCCCGAGATCTTGCAGACGACCGCCTCGTTGCGAGCGAGCCGGCCGATCAAGCCGTTCCAGGGCTCCCAGATCGAGGCTCCTATCTCCGGCTTGGCCATGTGATCGATGACAAGAGTCGCGTCCTCGAGGTGCTCGGCCAGATCGACTGCGGCGGGGAGCTCACGGGTGGACACGAGAAGGTCGAAGGCCCGTCCGCTCTCGCTCACGGCGCGGACACCGCGTCGCACCTCGGGTCGTTGGAGCCAGGCTGGGTCCGGCTCGTTCTGGACGAGATGACGGACGCCGACGAGCTTGTCTCCCCCCGGGAGCTCACGCAAACGTGCCAAGGACTCTGCGACCCCAGGGTCGGTCAGATCGACCCAGCCGATCACTCCGGCGATGAGCTCGCTTGCGCTGGCAAGCGCCAGGAATTCCTCGGTCTCCGCGCGATCGTTCAGAACCTGCACGAGCACCGTGGCCGACACGCCAAGGGGCGTCGCCACCTGCTCGAGTTGGCTCAAATGGAACGGCCGGTTGAGCGACGGAAGCGCAACGAGCCAGTCGTGGGGGCGCTCGGCAGGGTCCCAGAGGTGGTGATGCGAGTCGACGATGCCGCCGACTCCAGGCGAGGCAGCGGTGCCGAGCCCGGTCATCGCCGCCTGTGACGCGCCGCCAACGGCGAAGTTGTGCGGTGAGACGCCCCTCGCGGCAATGCCGGCGCGAAGCCGGCCGCGGCGAGCTCTTCGAACAGCTCCTCGGGAACCGTGGACCGGAAGTGGGCAGCGTTCTCATGCGCCTCCTCCGCGCTGGCCGCGCCCACGACCACCGCCGTTACGGCCGGATGGGCGAGAACGAACTGCAATGCCGCCGCGGCCAGGGGAACGCCGTAGCGATCGCACACAGAACGGATGCGGTTGACTTGCTCGACGGCCGAACTGGGCGCAGGGGCATAGTCCAGGTGTGTTCCGGGGCGCGGGTCGGCGAGGATGCCGCTGCGGTAGACCCCAGCCGCCAGTACCGACACTCCCCGCTTCTCACAGGCGGGGAAGAGCCGGTCCGCAGCCGGAGCGCCGAGAAGGGAATAGCAGCCGGCGATCAACACGCAGTCGAGCTCCGTCCGCTCGACGAGCCAAGTGAGCATGTCGGCGTGGTTCATGGCGACGCCGATCGCGCCGACCACGCCCTCGTCGCGAAGCTCTCTAAGCGCCGGATAGGACTCGGTGAGAGCCAGCTCGGCGTACTCGTCGGGATCGTGGATCAACGCGACATCAACGCGGTCGCGGCCCAGACGCCCGAGGCTGGCCGCCAGGGATCGGCGGACACCGTCTTTGCTGTAGTCGTCCACGAGCCTTCGACTGGGTACTCCGTAGAAGAGGTCCACACCCTTGGCCTCGTCGTCGACGGCATCGACGAGGAAGCGGCCGACTTTGGTCGAGACGACCGCCTCGCCGACCGCTCGATCGGCCAGGAAAGCGCCGAGACGCTCTTCCGACAGTCCGACCCCGTACTGGGGGGCGGTATCAAAGGCCCGGACCCCCTCGTCCCAGGACGCTTCGAGAACGGCTGCGGCCTGCCGATCCTCGACGGGCGCGTACATTCCGGCCAAGGGGGAGCAGCCCAGCATCAACCTCGTCACATAGACGTCGCTCTGGCCGAGACGGACACGCTCGATGCCACCGGGAGCCGTGGGGACCTCGGGCGACTGATCGCTCATGGCTGGCGGATCGGACCCGACGGTCCGGCGCACTCGCGGAGGGAGAACGGAGCCAGATGTGACGCGAATACCAGGTTAGATCCGATGACCGAGGTGGGCTCGCCAATCGGGCAACTAGCCATCTTTCACCGGGCCCTGACTGCGGGCGGCGCCGGATTTGCGCTCGAGCCAGGACCTCAAGATGTGCTCGCGCATCTCCGCGGACGCACCGTCCGGGTCGCGGGCGGCCAGTCGCTCGTAGATGGCGACGTGGCCTCGATGGCTCAGCAACATATGGTCGGCGCTCACACCGGCCCCGCGATAGCGGAAGTTCGTACGCGCCCGAGGCTGGAGCGAGCGGATGATTGATCGCCCGAGACGGTTGCCCGAGCCGCGAAGGATCAGATCGTGGTACGCGCCTTCAGACTGCTGGTACTCCTCGGGCTGGTCCAGGAGCCGCTCAAGAGCCATCAAGGCGTCGTGCGTCTCGCGCAGCTGCGCCTCGGTCATCAGTTCCGCCGCCCGACGTGTCATCTGGCACTCGAGCCCGACACGCACGTCGACCACGTCGTCAAGGATCTCGAAGGTGTCGGCGTAGCGGATGGCGGTGTCGAGTATCAGCGGATCGAGCAGGTCCCACTGCTCAGTCGGCTCCACCGTCGTACCTTGGCCCTGCTTGACTCGCACGAGTCCCTTCGCCTCGAGCAGCTTCAAGGCCTCCCGAATGACGGTGCGGCTGACGCCGAAGACCTCACACAGCGTGGCCTCGGTCGGAAGCGACGACTCAGGAGGGAGCTCGCCGCCCACGATCTTGTCGACCAGGGTCAAGAGCACGGTGGTCCCGAGGCGAGCGGGTCTGCGCGGAGCAGCCCCGGCCATGATGGTTTCGAAGCTTGTCGGGGCAGGCTGTCCGGCCAGGGTCACTTCTGGCTCATCCCCCATCGGTGACGCTGGTCGTCACTCATGGATTTGATCATACGTACTATGTTAAGGCAACCCGATCGAGGCGGACATGGCCTTCGCCGCAGACTGCCTGGAGCCTCTTCGACGCCGCGCAGCCTGACCCGTCCCCAGCACGACTGCGGCCCGCGTATTCGTTTACCGGAAAGCTTGCAACCGCGAAATACGTATGACATCATAAGATGGTCGTCTTAGGAGTGATGTCAAATGGCACGGGCGCGCATTACTCACGTCGAGAGTTTCAAGGTCTTCGCACCGGGCGCTCAGCCGAATTTCGCCTGGCGAGAGGGACTTCGCGGCGGCCCCGCTGACGGACTTGTCGCCGTGCTGTGCCTTCGCACTGATGAGGGCGTCACCGGCGTCGCCGTCGCCCAGAACCGCGCCAGCGCCGTCGTCCTCGAGGACTTGGTCGGGCGCCTCCTCCGCGAAGAGCTTGTCGGGACCGATCCGCTCGAGCGCGAGCGGATATGGCACCGGATGTGGGAGCTCGACAGGACAGAGGAGTTTCCGGTCTGGCTGATCGGTCTCGTGGACAGCGCCTTGTGGGACCTCGCCGGGCGTCTCTACGACTCGCCCACCTGGGAGGTGTTGGGAGGCTTTCGACGCGAGATCCCCGCCTATGCCTCGACATCGACCTTTGCCTCCGTGGGCGAGTACCTCGAGGTAGTCACCCAGTGCGTAGAGCTCGGCTACCCGGCGATCAAGCTCCACGCCTGGGGCGACGCGCGGCGCGACGCAGCCTTGTGCGCAGCCGTCCGGGAGCATGTCGGCGCGGGCTTCCCGCTCATGTACGACGGCTCGGCCGGCTTCGACCTCGCTGATGCCGTCTACGTGGGAGACGCGCTCTCAGAGGCTCACTACCTCTGGTACGAGGAGCCGATGCGCGAATTCAACGTAACGGCCTACAAGTGGCTCGCTGATCGAGTGAGCGTCCCCCTCAACGTCGCCGAGACCTCCGACGGCGTGCACATGAACACGGCCGATTACATCGCGAGCGGATGTGCCACCTTCGTCCGCACGAGCACTGAGCTTCGCGGCGGGTTCACCGGGGCGATGCGAATAGCCCATCTCGCCGATGCTTTCCGACTCCGCGCGGAACCCCATGGGAACACCGTCTACGCGAGGCACCTCTGCATGGCGATCCCGAACTGTACGTACTACGAGTCCCTCGTCACCACCAATCCGGTGCAGCGCGAATTCGGGATCGACGAGAACGGCATGGTCAAAGCACCCACGGCGCCGGGAGTTGGCCTTCCCGTCGGGCCCGAGTACCCCAAGGAACTGGAGAGCTACGTCGTGGATCGAGCCGGAGATCAGCTCTCGCCTGACACCAGCATCCGCAGCGCCGTCATAGGCGCTTGAGTCACAAGGACCACCAACAGAAAGAGAGGAAGGCACCTACTACGAGAGTCGCTCGTGACCTTTAATCCCATCGTTCGAGAACCCCGGGGTCAACAACAAGGGCATCGTTCGCGCGCCAAGAGGACCGGGCGTCGGTTTGGATCCAGGTCCCGGTTATCCGCCCGAGCTCGCCAAATACGTGGTCGAGCCGTGGCGAAGGGAGTAGTTGCAGTTTGAACCGAAAGCAAGCATCACGAGACGGAAGGAGTTGAGCCTACAATCATGAAGTCATTTTTCAACCTCAAATCCTGGCGAGGTCGCTCGCTACGGAGCCGCGTCGCCCTCGCCGCGGTTGTGGCCACTGGCCTTGCCCTGGCGGCGCCGGCGGCTTCGACAGCAGCAACAAAGTCTTCTTCGAAGCCGCTAACCGTCTGGATTGACACTTCTCGCATTCCCTACGAACAGGCGTACATGAAGGCCAATCCTCATGCCAACATCAAGTGGGTTATCTACAACGGCAACGAGAATGGCACCGGCGTGCTGCAGTCGAAGTTCGCCCTGTGGAACCGCATCGGCTGGCCGTCGGACGCGCCGGACGTGATGTTCGACTCGCAGAACTACGACGCCGTCCAGCTCGGTACGGCGCCGTACAACGACCTGCTCAACCTGAAGAACTACGTCCCGGCGAGCGTTCTCAAGAACTATGCGGGCGACAGCATGAGCGCCTGCACCACCCCCTCGGGCGAGATCGTCTGCCTGCGCAATGACACCGCCGCGGACGTGCTCTGGGTCAACCAGGGTTTGTACACGCAGTTCTTTGGCAAAGCGCCAGTTCCGACGACCTGGGGAGGGATCGTCGCAGACGGACTGACGATCAAGAAGAGCCACCCCGGCTACATCGTCGGGGACATCGGCGACGAGTTCGATGACGACTTCATCTATTGGGGCAACGGGTGTCCGCTCGACAGGGTCGTCGGCCCGAACACGGTCGAGATCGACCCGACCAACCCCGCCTGCACGAAGATCGACAGCCTGCTCGACAACTCGGGGCTCGAGGGCAACGCCATCACCACCACCTACGTCTTTGCAGCCGGGGGCTTCCCCGCCGCCAAGGTCGTCATGATGGTCGGGCCGCTATGGTATGGAACCGCCGTGTTCGAGAACGGCGAGAAGGCGCCGCACGGCGTGCCGGACGGCACGATGGCGGCCTATCCGCCGCCGCTGTCAGTCCTCGGCCAACCGATCACCGGCGCCCTTGGCGGCGGTTTGTGGCTCGTGTCGAGCCACAGCAGCCAGCCGGCTGCTGCGGCCGCGTTCGCCGAGTACATGTCGACAAGCCCGAACATCCAAAATGTTCACGTCGACGCGGGCCTGCCCGACTACGCGCCGGACCAGGCCTCCTATGTCGCCGCGTTCGGCTCCGTCTTCGCCGAACCGGCCACGACCGGGAAAGCATGGGAAACCGCCGCATCCGAGGTCTGGGACGGTTGGGGCCCGACTCCGTGGAGCACCGACGCAGCCTGGGCATCGACGGTGGTGCCGGGCGTGACCTCCACCCCGCCGAGCACGCTTGGAAAAGAGATCAACTCGTTCGCCTTGGCTCTTGCGAACGACGCCAGGCTGGCCGGCTGGACGGTGCAGAGCTCCAGCAAGTGCATAAACTCCTTCGGCGGATCAGGCTGCTAATGGGAGTTTGCAAAACGCAACATGACTGACCCTCTCGTCACCGTTGCCCCCGGCGAGCACGCAAGCGCTCGTCGGGGGCGCCGGCCCCGGTGGCGCCGAGACCGCCCACCGGCCGGCACCTCCCGTTCCGCGGGCTACTTTTTTGTCGCCCTCTACGTAGCGATGCTCGCGTGTCTCGGCGTCGCTCCCACGGTCTATGCGATCTCCCTCGCGCTCAGGACCCCTGATGGCCTCAGTTTTGCGAACTTCGTCAACAGCTATCACCTGCCTCAGTTCATACCCGCCTTCAAACACGTGCTGTTGTTCGAAGCCATCTGGCTGGTCAGTCAGTCGGTGCTCGTCGTGGGGCTGGCCCTCACGGTCCACAACCTGGCCCGGCGAGTCAGCGCCACGTTTCGTTTCATCTTCTATCTCCCGGGAGCCATGGCGGGAGCGGCGAGCGTGGTCATCTGGTTGTTCATGTTCACCCCGACCACAAGTCCTTTTGCCTTCATCCTGCACGCACTTCATTACACACTTCTCGCGAACACGGTCACGCCGAACAATCTCCCCGTGCTCTTCGCCATCATGGCGTTCTGGACAGGCGCCGGGGGATGGATCGTCGTCATGCACGGCGCCCTTAACAACGTTCCCACGGAGCTGATCGAGGCTGCCGAGATAGACGGCTCGAACGTGCTTCAGACCGCCCTGCGAATCAAGCTCCCGCTCATTCGCAAGTGGATCGTCTACATGCTCGTGCTCTCGTTCGCGGCCGGCACGCAGCTGTTCGTGGAGCCGCAGATCCTCGGCATCGCGACCGGGGGCGAAGTCCCCCCGCAATGGTCGCCGAATCAGCTCGCCTACTACCTCGCGTTCCAGCTAGACCGCTTCAACGAAGCCGCGGCGATCTCGGTCGACCTTCTCGTGTTCGGCTTGCTCGTCGCAGTGGTGATCGTCTGGCGCGGCAAGCTCTTTGAGGTCCAGTGATGCTCTCGCGACGCCACGCCTACCGCTTCGTCGCAATCCTCGTCCTGCTCGGGTTCGCGGCCTTCTTTTTCGTGCCCATCATCTGGCTGCTCCTGGCGCCCACCAAGACAGATAGCCAGATCATCGATCAGACACCGCTCGCCTTCGGCAGCTTCGGAACATTTGGCCACACGTTCCACGATCTCACCACCTACGAGGGCGACCTCGTCTTGACCTGGCTCAAGAACTCCGCCATCTACTCTTTCGGCGGTACCGCCCTCGCAGTACTGACAGCAATTCCGGCCGGATACGGCCTGGCTCTGACGCGCTTCATCGGGCGCCGGGCGCTGCTCGCGATCACGCTCGTCGTGATGATCGTGCCGGCGACGGCGCTCGTCCTGCCGCTGTTTCTCGAGGCCAATACCGTGCACCTGGTCGGCACGGTCTGGTCGCTCGTCTTGCCGTTCGGGTTCTTCCCGTTCGGGGTCTATCTCGCTTACATCTATTTCTCGACGACTATTCCGAAGGATCTGCTCGGGGCGGCGCGGATCGACGGCGCCGGCGAATGGGGCGTGTTCCGACGTATTGCGTTGCCGCTCGCGACCCCGATCGTGGGGCTCGTCGCATTCTTCTCCTTCGTCGCGAACTGGAACAACTACTACCTTCCGTTCGTGATGACCTATGACAACTCCCAGTACCCGCTGCAGGTGGGCCTACCGATCCTGCTGGGCAGCTCGCCGTCGATTAACCCGGTCGCGGCGACGGGCGGACAAGCCGTCATCTATCGGCCCGAGCTGGCGATGGCGACCATCATCGCGATCGCACCGGTACTGATCGTGTTCCTGTTCGCGCAGCGGACCCTTGTGGCCGGCATGCTCGCTGGATCGACAAAGGAATAGGGATGGTGGAGGCGACAGTTGGCCCGACTGGACCAATTTTTCCTCCCTTCGTGATGTTCTACAGCGACCGCCAGCACCCGCTCCCGGCCGCCCTGCAGTACCTGGTGCGAAGCACGGCCGCGTTCAACCCGACGCTCGGTGGCGGCGCAAGCCCGGTGCTCCGGCCGGAGCTGGCGATGGCGACACTCGTGGCGATCGCACCTTTTTTCATCGTCTTTCTCTTTGCCCAACGTGCGTTGGTCACCGGCATGCTGGCCGGGGCTGCGAAGGGGTAGCCCGTCCGCGTAGTCTGGGCGCCGATCGGCTTACCAATAGGAGGCTTGTTCGTGAGAGTCGTCTTCATCGGAGCGGGAAGTGTGGTCTTCACGAGGAACCTCGCGCGGGACGTCCTCACCTTCCCAGAACTTCAAGACAGCGAGATCGTGCTCATGGACATCGACCCCGAGAGACTCTCTCGTGCCGAGAAGCTCGTGCGCCGCATGGCAGAGACCGCCAAGTCATCGGTACAGGTCGTCGCCACGACCGATCGCCGACAAGCCCTCAAGGGGGCCGACTACGTGGTCGTCACGATCCAGGTGGGTGGGACCAGCCAGTGGGAAGCCGACATCGCTATCCCGGAGCGCTTCGGAGTGGGTCAGTGTGTGGGCGACACAGTCGGACCGGGTGGGATCTTCCGCGGTCTGCGCCACCTCGCGGTCTTCGACGATCTCATCGAGGACATGGCAGAGCTCTGCCCAAGAGCCTTGATCCTGCAGTACTCGAACCCCATGGCCATCCTCACCTGGCGGACGGCCCTGTCGGGCCTGCGGGTCGTGGGCCTTTGCCACAGTGTCCAGGGGACGGCGCGTCTTCTCTCCGAGTACTGCGAAGTCCCCGCCGAGGAGCTCACCTACTGGGTCGCAGGGATCAACCATCAGGCCTGGTTCCTCACGCTGGCACACCATGGCACCGACCTCTACCCCCGGCTGCGCCTGCAGCTCGACAACCCAGAGACGCTCGCCTTGGAGCCCGTGCGTTTCGAGCTCCTGCGCCGGTTCGGCTACTTCGTGACCGAGTCGAGCGGGCACGCGTCCGAGTACCTCCCCTATTTCCGCAAGCGGCCCGAACTTCTCGCCTCGCTGGTGGAGACCTTCGAGTCGGCAGGGTCGGACTACTCGGCGTGGTTCGGTTACGGCCGGACGGGTGGTATCACTCAAGCCAAACGGATCGAGGAGCCGGCCTACGAGCAGGAGGTCGCCCGCCAGATCGCCGGCGCCGAACCCATCGAACTCCGGCGCTCGGACGAGTACGGCGCCCTCATCATTCACGCCGAGCAGACCGGCACTCTTCTTCGTATCAACGGCAACGTGCCCAATGACAAGCTCATCACCAACCTGCCTGCCGGAGCGTGCGTCGAGGTCCCTTGTCTCGTGGACCGCGCCGGCGTCCACCCCTGTGGGGTGGGTGCCCTCCCCCCTCAACTGGCCTCCTTGAACCGGAGCAACATCGCCGTGCAGGAGCTCGTCGTGAAGGGGCACCTCGAGCGAGACAGGGAGGCCATCTACCAGGCAATGGCCCTCGATCCGCTGACGGCTGCGGTTTGTTCCCTGGATGAGATATGGCAGTTGACCGACGACATGTTCGCGGCGAATCAACACTGGCTGACCCAGTTCGCATGACATCTCGAAAGGCAGCAGAATGCTCGACGACACCGGAACAGCGATTGAGTACGTCTCTGGCCATGAGCGCTTGCGTTTGGAGGCCTGGGGCGAAGACTCGATCAGAGTGCGTGCTGGCCAGGCCCAGATAGCCGAAGAGCTCCCGGGCGCCCTCATCTCGCCTCACCCAGCGCCGTCAGCTGGCGCGACGAGCGACGGGACCACCCTCGTCAACGGGAGGCTCAGGACTCAAATCTCCCCGGACGGGTTGGTCAGCTTCTGGCGCTCCGACGACGGCCGCGAGCTGCTCTCCGAGGAGCGGGCTCACTTTTGGTGGCCAGGGCCCAGGTTGTTCCTGGCGAACGGCAACGGGCATTACCGCATAGAGCAACGCTTCAAAGCCTACGACGGAGAGAAGTTATACGGTCTCGGCCAACACCTACACGGCCGCTTCGACCAGAAGGGCCTCGTCATGGACCTGCTGCAGCGAAATGCCGAGGTGTCCGTGCCCTTCATGGTCTCCAGCAGGGGCTACGGTTTCCTTTGGAACTCTCCGGCCGTAGGGCGGGTCGAGCTTGCCGGCAACGGGACTCGCTGGGTGGCCGATAGCTCGCGCCAGATCGACTACTGGGTGACCGTCGGCGACGAGCCCGCAGAGATTCTCTCGCACTATGCCGACGCCACCGGGCACACGCCGGCGCTACCTTCTTGGGCAAGCGGCTTCTGGCAGAGCAAACTTCGCTACCGGACCCAGGAGGAGCTCCTGGCGGTAGCCCGCGAGTACCACCGCCGAGGAGTCCCGTTGGCAGTGATCGTGAGCGACTTCTTCCACTGGGAATACTTGGGCGACTGGAGCTTCTATTCTCCCGAATGGCCCGACCCGGCGGCAATGGTGAGTGAGCTCAAGTCCATGGGCACCGAGCTCATGGTATCGATCTGGCCTTCAGTCAGCCCGCTTTCGGCCAACTACAAACCTATGTTGGAGCGTGGCTTCTTGATTTCGAGCGAGCAGAGCACACCGCTGCTCGTGACCTGGCCGGAACGGGGTGTGAACTCCTGGATAGGGGTTTCCATTTACGATTCCACCAACCCCGCGGCCCGCGCCTATATCTGGGAGCAGGTCGAGAAGAACTATCACAAGACAGGGATCCGCGTCTTCTGGCTGGATGCCTGCGAACCCGAGATGCAGCCTGGCTACCCGGCGAGCCTGAACTTCGCCGCGGGGCCGGGTCTCGAAGTTGCGAACCTCTATCCCCGTGAGCACGCGCGGGGGTTCTACGAAGGCATGCTCGGCTGCGGAGAGGAAGACGTGCTCCTGCTCTGCCGGTCGGCTTGGGCCGGCAGCCAGCGTTACGGGGCGGCCGTCTGGTCGGGGGACACACCGTCGACGTTCGAGTCGCTCCGAGTGCAGATTCGCGCAGGGCTCAACATGGCCATGAGCGGCATCCCGTGGTGGACGTCCGACATCGGCGGCTTTTTCAAGGGCGACCCCGACGACCCGGCATACAGGGAGCTTCTCGTGCGCTGGTTCGAGTACGGGGCGTTTTGTCCGCTGTTCCGCCTCCATGGGGACCGCCTCCCCAATTCTGCGATGGGCGAGGACATGACCGGTGGTCCCAATGAGATCTGGTCCTTCGGTGAGGAGGCCTACTCGATTTTGAGGGACTACATCTTCCTTCGCGAACGCCTACGGCCTTACCTGCATGCCGCGGCAAGGGAGACGAGCAGGGCGGGCCTACCCATCATGCGCCCGTTGCTCCTCGAGTTCCCGAGCGACGAGAGGTCCTGGGAGGTTGACGACCAGTTCATGTTCGGCCCAGAGGTACTGGTGGCGCCCGTTACCGAGCAAGGTGCGCGCGACCGAGCCGTGTACCTGCCCGCCGGGGTGGAGTGGACAGATGCCTGGACGCGAGCACGTGTCCCGGGCGGCGTTGTGGTGACGGCCGACGCTCCCTTGGCACGGATCCCGATCTTCCTCCGTGACGGGGCGCGGCTCGACATCGGGGTCTTCAAGAACGAAGATTGAGCAGGACCAGTCTGGCGGGCCCGCAGCTGCGTGCAGGCAGCGCTGGAGACACGCAGACCGTCCCCTGCAGCCGCAGGCACAGAGACCTCCGCTGGACGCACCACTGTCATCTGGTCCGACCCCGCCAGGTTGCCCGACCGCATCCCCCCGTCAGAGTCAGACAGCGGAAGGCACGCACTCGCGCCGGGACGAGCGATCCTCGTGGCGGCGCCGCAGCTCCACCGCGCACAGCACCAGCGACGAGCTCAGGATGAAAGTCGCCGACGTAAAGACCACAGCGTCGCCCTCGCCTATTGCGAAGGCCAGCCAGCAAACCTGCGCCGCGGCGCGAAGCAACCACGACGGGACTGACACCGCCGAAGTAGTCCCCAACGGCAGGCCGACGAGCGATCTGATCGTCTGCGGCAAGGTCGAGATGATCCCGATACCGAACGCGATCAAGCCGACCGCCGCCCCGGGCAAGACCACCGCCGACGCGATCAGGGCGAGTGCTGCCGTGACGAGCATCGTCGCCCTTCCCCGCCCACCGATGCGGGAAGGCACTGCGAGCACGATCACCGCCGTCCCAGCCACCACGAGCGTGTTGCCCGGGACCTGGGGCATCTCGTGGACACGCAGGCCGTAGAGCAGCCAGGCTCCACTCGACAACCCGGTGAGCGCCCAGGAGAGAGCCGACACTCCCGGCAGGCTCCGGTGCCGGAAGGAACGGACGATCTGGGGGACGAGCATGCACACCCCGAGCAACGCACCGAGGTACCCGCACGCCAATGCCGCGTCAAACACGGCGACCCTCCCAGGCGTTCACAGCCGGGCTCCTGGTGCCTGTATCGATACAGAAGACTTCATGAATGTAACGATACAGATATCCTGGTGGCATGACAACCGGCTCTGCAGGCTGGAGCGGCGCGGCGAGTGACCGGCCCACGCTCGACACTGTCGCGGCAGCGGCCGGCGTCTCGCGAATGACCGTCTCGAACGCCTACAACCACCCTGACCAGCTGTCTGCCGCGACCCGAGCGCGCGTCTTGGAGACCGCGCACAGGCTCGGGTACCAGGGCCCGGATCCGACCGCGGCCTCCCTGCGTCTCGGGCGGACCGGTACGGTCGGCGTCGTGCTCACCGAGCGACTGCCTTACGCCTTCGCCGACCCGGGCATGGTGTCGATCCTGCACGGGATCGCGACCGAGCTCAGCTCGGCCGGCAACGCGCTGGCGCTGGTCCCCTCGTCCCGACCAGACGGACAGTCACTTCTCCGCCACGCCATGGTGGACGGTCTCATCCTCTGCGGTGTCGATGACGCGGACACCTCGGTACCGGCCGCCTTGGCACGCCACCTGCCGATGGTCACCGTCGGCAGCCCGCGGCTAGTGGGGATTCCCTGGGTGGGTATCGACAATCGCCGGGCTGCGGCCCTTGTTGCCGACCACCTCCTAGGCCTCGGTCACCGCCGTTTCGCCGCCATCACGACCGCCGAAGGCGAAAAAAGCGAACCCCACCCGCTGTTCGTCCAGCGCGTGGAGGGATTCCGGGACAGCCTGCTCGCCAACGGTGTCAACCGCGGCGACATCGAGGTGACGGGTGCTGCCGAGAACAGCCGAACCGCAGCGCACGAGCTGGGACGCGAGGTACTCGCCCGACCGCCTGAGCAACGCCCCACCGCCTTGTTCGCTGTCACCGACATCCTGGCGCTGGGCATCCTCGATGCCACCACCGAACTCGGCGCAGCCGTGCCCGGCGACCTCTCCCTGGTCGGCTTCGACGGGATCCCCGAATCCGCCACAAGCACTCCGCCGCTGACCACCATCTCACAACGGCTGTTCACCCAGGGCAGCGTCGCAGCACGACTCGTGCTGCAGATGATCGCCGGCAAGACTCCTCGCGTGCCGCGATTCACAGCCAAGCTCGAGGTCCGTGCTAGCACCGGCAGTCCAGAAATAGCCGCCGCTCAGCTCTAACTCTCACTCAAGCTCGGAGTTGTTTCGGCCTCTTGTCCAACTGAATCTGCGCGAGTCTCTCAAGACTGAACGAAGCAAGGCCCGCTGCGCCAACACCAAGGAGACCCCGCCGTGCCCACCGATTCCCGTGCCGGACAGCCTGCCGAGCGCTCCGACCTCATCGACGTCGCCCGCCTCGTCACCGCCTACTACAGCGAACATCCCGACCCGTCCGTTCCCGAGCAGCGGGTGTCGTTCGGGACCTCGGGGCACCGAGGCTCGAGCCTGCTAGCCAGCTTCAACGACGACCACATCGGCGCCATCACCCAGGCGATCTGCGACTACCGGGCCGGCGCTGGTACCGATGGGCCGCTTTACCTGGCCCGTGACACCCATGCCCTCTCGGAGCCGGCTTGGGTGACCGCGGTGGAGGTGCTGGCCGCGAACGAGGTGACGGTCCTGGTCGACGCCCGCGACGGGTACACGCCGACGCCGGCCCTTTCCCACGCTGTGCTGACCCACAACCGCGCCGCCGGTCGCCAGGGCGGGGTCGCGGACGGGATCGTCGTCACTCCGTCGCACAATCCCCCAACTGACGGCGGCTTCAAGTACAACCCACCCGACGGCGGTCCGGCCGGCACGGAGGTGACGGCGGTGATCCAAAACCGTGCCAACGCCCTGCTTGCCGGTGGGCTGCGCGAGGTTCGCCGGATCCCGATCGACCGGGCTCGGGCCGCGGCTAGCACCCATAGCTATGACTTCCTCGATGCCTACGTCTCCGACCTCCCCTCGGCCATCGACCTGGCAGCCATCGCAGCTGCCGAGGTGCGCATCGGCGCCGACCCGCTTGGCGGGGCGAGCGTCGCCTACTGGGGGGTGATCGGGGAGCGCTACGGCCTGGACCTGACCGTCGTGAACCCTGACGTCGACCCGACATGGCGGTTCATGACCCTCGACTGGGACGGGAAGATCCGCATGGACTGCTCGTCGCCCTACGCCATGGCTTCGCTGATCAAGAGACGGAACGAGTTCCAGGTCGCCACAGGCAACGACGCCGACGCCGACCGCCACGGCATCGTCACTCCCGACGACGGCTTGATGAGCCCGAACCACTTCCTTGCCGCGGCCGTCGACTACCTGTTCGCTCACCGCCCCGGTTGGCCGGTCGGGGCCGCCGTCGGCAAGACGCTCGTGTCCTCGAGCATGATCGACCGCGTCGCCGCCGGCCTCGGGCGTCGCCTCGTCGAGGTCCCTGTCGGGTTCAAGTGGTTCGTGGCCGGCTTGCTCGACGGGACGATCGGCTTTGGCGGAGAGGAGAGCGCCGGGGCGTCGTTCCTGCGCCGGGACGGCTCGGTGTGGACGACCGACAAGGACGGCATCTTGTTGTGCCTGCTCGCCTCGGAGATCATCGCGGCGACAGGGAGCACGCCGAGCGAGCGCTACCGGGCCCTCACCGACCGCTTCGGCAGCCCCGTCTACGCCCGTGTCGACGCGCCCGCCACGCGGGAGGACAAGGCCATGCTCGCCGAGCTGCGCCCCGAGCAGGTGACCGCCACCGAGCTCGCCGGCGAGCTGATCACTGCCAAGCTGACCACCGCCCCGGGCAACGGCGCCCCCATCGGCGGGCTCAAGGTGACGACCGCGTCCGGCTGGTTCGCGGTCCGCCCTTCGGGAACCGAGGACGTGTACAAGATCTACGCCGAGTCGTTTCAAGGGGCCGACCACCTGGCGCGTATCCAAGATGAGGCCCGCCGCGTCGTCGCCGACGCCCTGCGCGGGGCCTCCAGCCCAACCCCCGGCTCGCAGGACCTGACTGGCCCGGCGATCGGGCCGCACGACTAGCGCCGTTTTCCCGTCAAGACGGCATCCGCCGCTGGGTCGCCCTTCGCCCGCCCATCGCGCCCGGGTGCTTTCTTGACATCTACCGCCGAGCTTGGCACTGTCGGGCGGGGCCGCCAAGCGCGACGGGAGGCAGGCGTGGACGAGGACACGATTCGGAACGCCTACGCACCTTTCGTGGCGGCACTGCGGGAGGGTGGCTTCGCAGTGCCGGGCGAAGGGTGGCCCGCCGAGCTTGTGGCGGCGCACGTCTCTCGCAACAACGATCTCATTTCCGAGGCAGCCGAGCGGATCGTCGCCGGCGAAGCGCCCTCCTACGACAACAGCGCCGCCGTGGACGGTGCTGAGCTTCGTTCTTACGCCGATGCCGTCGGCGGCCTCGGCGGTCTGGCCGACGCTGTCGAGACCTCGGCCCGGCGACTGGCCAAGGCGTGGGCGGCCCTCGACGAGGCGACTGGGAGCTACCTGCTGCCCGTAGTCATCCGGGACGCAGACAGGGTCGTGAACGACGGGCCCATCCCGATCCGCAACTTCGTCGAGGGGAACGCCTCGTTCCATCTCGAGATGCATTTCGCGCAGTTGAAGGCGCTGCGTCCGTGACCACAGACCGAGCCTGGGTCCGGCCGACGGCTGAGCCGCCTACCGGATGCGCCCATCGCTGAGCCCTATGGCGGGAGCGAGCAAAGCCAGCACGTCCGGCGGCGGGAGGGACCCTCCCACGTCGTTGCTCGACCGGATCCGGACCTCCTTCCGCTCTTCGGTCGGCTCGATTGTCTTCGGCATGGAAGACGGCACCGTCTCGATCTTCGGCCTCGTCTTTGGCGTCGCCGCGTCTGCGCCGGACTCTCACGCCGTGGTGCTGGCAGGAGCGACAGGTGCGACTGCTGCCGCCATATCGATGATGGCGGGCACGTACCTCGAGGTGAAGTCGACAAACGACCAGGCCACGACGCTGCTCGCCAGCGAGAGGGCCCGCTACGAGGCAAACAGTGGTGAGCTGGACAGCGCCATCCGCCGCAGCCTGGTGTCGGCCGGTTTCGAGGACTCGGAGGCCGAGACCGTAGCCGACATCTTCAGCAGACATCCTGAGACGAGCATCCAGATCGGGGCAGCCCTTGACCTGGGCATCAGCGAGGCGGGAAAGCGCGATCCCTTCGTCGCGGCGGCGTGGATGTTCCTCACCGACCTTTTCGCGGCGTCGATCCCGGTCATCCCCTTTGCAGTCTTTGCCCTCGCCAGGGCGAGGATCGTCTCGTTGTCGCTGACCTTCGTGCTGCTGCTAGCGCTCGGAATCGGGCGGAGCGCCATCGGTCACCGACGCCTCGTGCCCACAGTCGCCGAGACCATAGGCATCGGCGCGGCAGCGGCCTGCGCTGGTGTCCTCGTTGGCAAGTTCTTCACCTGACGGACCCCTGTCGAACAGGTCAACGACGGCCCCTGCGCCGGCACCGGTCAGGCCACCGATGATGAGCTCCTTCCAGATGGTTTGAGCCGGCCGGTTGGGAGGGTCGCTCAGCACGTCGAGTCGCATTCCGGGTCGCAAACGCGCTACGCTCGGTATGAAGGTCACTGATTTAGTGCCAAGTTAGTGGTTAAATCCCCCCGACCTAAAGGACCGACATGGCAAGACGACCGTTGACTCTGCCGGAGGTCGCAGAGAAACTCGGCGTGCACTACATGACCGCCTACCGCTATGTCCGCACGGGCCGGCTACCAGCCAGGCGAGTGGCAGGCACGTGGCAGATCGACTCCGCTGATCTGGAGAACATGCGACGATCCACCCGGGGAACCCGCCAACGGCGGGCGACCGGCGTGATGCCGGCTCGTGCTCACCTCGAGGCGAGGCTCATCGCCAGCGACGAGTCCGGGGCGTGGGACGTCCTCGAAGCGGCGCTCGGCTCGGGCATGGAGCCGGACGACGTCCTCTTGGAGATAGTCGCGCCGACGCTGCGCACCATCGGAACGCTGTGGGAGCAGGGCCAGTTCACCGTCGCAGACGAGCACAGGGCCAGTGCCGTCGCCACGCGCCTGATCAGCCGCCTCGGAGCTCGCTTCGGTCGCCGCGGGCATAAGCGAGGAACGGTGATCCTCGCCGCCCCACCTGGTGAGCTTCACTCGGTGCCCGTCGCCCTCGCCGCCAATCTGTTGCGATGGCAGGGCTTCGCGGTGGTCGAGCTCGGAGCCGACACTCCCGCCGAGGCCCTCGCGCAGACCGCTGCAACCGAGACCGATCTCGTGGCAGTTGGGATCGCGTGTACGACAAGGAGCTCCGCCCAAGCGGCCCGGAAGGCGATCGCCGCGTTGCGCCTGTCGGCGCCCGAGGTGCCCGTCCTCCTCGGTGGGGCCGCGATCACCGACGAAACACAAGCCCGCCGCCTTGGAGCCGACGTCTTCACCGGCGCGAGAGGCGACCAGTTGGTACGCGCCGTCGAGGTCATCGCCGACGAGAAGGTTTGAGGGCGAAGTCCCCGAACGGGAGCTCAGGCGGTGGACCGGCTCTGCGCTCAGGCGACCCGGGTGGCCAGACGAGCGCGCCAGGACGGCTTCGCGAGGACAACTTGGACGTCGCTCACGTGACGCTCGAGGAAAGCCGCCTCGCAGTACGCGAGGTACAAGGCCCAGAGCCGGCGAAATGCGACACCCACGCCCAGGCGCTGCACCTCGATCTCGTGAGAGTCCAGGTTCGCCGCCCAGCGACTCAGCGTCTCGGCGTAGTGGCGGCCTATGTCCTCGAGGTCCACGACCCGCAGATCCGTCGCTCGCGCCAGCGAAGCGGTGATAGAGGCCACCGACGGGAGGCAGCCACCTGGGAAGATCATGCGACGGATGAAGTCCTCGTGCCGCTTGGCGCGCTCGAAACTGCGATCATCGATGACAATCGCCTGTAGTGCCGCCAAGCCGTCGTCCGCGAGCAGCTTGGCGCACACGGCGAGGAACTCGTCATGGTGCCGCCAGTCGACGGCCTCGATCATCTCGACGGAGACCAGCTTGTCGAAACGGCCCCGCAAGTCACGCCAGTCTTCACCAAGGACCGTGACGCGGTCGGCCAGGCCCGCCTCGGCGACGCGTCTGTCGACGTAGCTGCGCTGCGCCTCGGAGATCGTCGTGGTGGTCACCCGCGCTCCATAGCGCTTTGCAGCGTGCAGCGCGAACGAACCCCACCCTGATCCGATCTCGACGAGGTGATCGGTCGGTCGCAGATCGAGCTTGGAGCAGAGCCGGTCGATCTTGGCCATCTGCGCATCGCGCAGGCTCGAGTCCGGACGCTCGAACAGGCCGCATGAATAGGTCATCGTCTCGTCGAGCATCAGCGCGAAGAACTCGTTGGAGACGTCGTAGTGCGCCCGAACATTGGCCTTGTCGTCAGCTCGTCCCGGCGCGGCCAGCCGTGCCGGGACGTCGAGGACACCACCGACGGCTCGTCCGAGGCGGTCCAGTCCGGCGCGCAGCCGCCTCGTGCGGCGGAACAGCACCCGCACGAAGGTGGTCAGGTCCTCAGCATCCCACCAGCCTGCGACGTAGGAGGCGCCCAGGCCCACCGACCCTGCGCGCAGCAGTGCCGCGTAGGCGCGTGGGTCGTGCACCTCCACGCGCGTCACCGGGTCATCTGTGCCCAGCCGGTACGTCCGGCCGGCTTCGACGACCTCGACCGTGCCCCCCTCGCCGCGCGTCCCGGCCGCAAGAGCAGTGTGGCGCGCTGCCCACTCGAAGCGGGTCCGGACCTGGCGGGACACGGCGTGGCTTAGCAGACCGCTCCCGTCCACCGTGGCCGGCCGCTCTCGTCCTCCAGCTGAGGGCGCGAAGTCGTCTGGCGGGCCCGCGGGCGCGGCTCTGCTCACGGTCGCTGCAACCGCCGTGCCGGGTGCACGTGCAACGGCGCCCCCCGAAGTCGCAGGCGAGCTGCCTGGGCGTAGATCCCGGCAGAAATGCGGTGGGTCAGCGCCGGATGGTGCCACAGAAGCTGCGCCAAGGCTTGTCGGTCCACCGCCCGACGGCGTAACGACAAGGTCGCGCTGAACAGACGCTCGACGCCGCGCAGCACGTCGAGGCTCACGACGAGGCGTTCCCCGGGCGCGCTGTAGCGAAGTTCGTAGTCGACGTCCATCGGCAAGAAGGGCGACACGTGCATAACTTTGGCAAATCGGTGAAGCCCGGGGGGACCAACCACGTAGCAATACCGTTCGTGCCAGGGAGTGTTCTCGACCTCGGCCACCAGTGCCTCGATCGTGCCACCGTTTGCGGCGGTACAAAAGTACAGGGACAGCGGGTTGGACAACCATCCCCAGGTGCGCAGGTTCGCCAACAGCGCCACCGATCCGGCGGGCCGTTGCCCCAAGCGTGCCTCGACGAGGTTGCGTGCCGCCTCGTCGAGAGGCGTGGCCTCGTCATCTAGGAAGTCCGTGCGGCGAAACCACACTGGTGCCGGCCGGCGGGCCGACCACAACGGGTGCAGGCGGGTGACCGAGTCGAGTTCCTCCAGGTGCAGCAGTGGCATCGCCACCCGATAGGAGAACTCGTGCGCCGCACCCGGGCCGAAACGGCGATGAAGCAGGACCCCCTCGTAAAGCGCGCTTCGCAGACCCGAAGCCTCGCGCCCGGCCGGGCGGCTGCCGGTCACCCGCACCTTCGTCACAGTGCCGCCGCCCCGAGGGCTCGACATGTCTCGACGGCGCTGGCCACGCCGTCTTCGTGAAATCCGTATCCCCAGTAGGCGCCGCAGAACCAGGTGCGCCGGGAGCCGTTGATCTCGCCATGGCGGCGTTGGGCCGCGACGGCCGCCGCGTTGAGCACGGGATGGGCGTAGTCCATCCGGCTCAGCACCAGGGCGGGGTCGATGGCATCGTCACGGTTCAAGCTCAGGAGAACCGGCGTCGTCGAGGCGAGGCCCTGAAGCTGGTTCAGGTGGTAAGTGAGCGTCGCCTGATCCGTCTCGGCTTCCAGTCGGTGGTAGTTCCAGCTCGCCCAGGCTCGCCGGTTGCGCGGGAGCATACGAGCATCAGTGTGCAGGCTGGCCCGGTTCTGCTGGTAGCCGATGGCTCCCAGGATGGCGCGTTCGGCCCTGTCGGCATCCGACAGCAGAGACAGGGCCTGGTCGCTGTGAGTCGCGACCACGACGTGGTCGAAGGACTCGATCCCCGCCCGCCCCACCAACTCGACGCTGCCCGACTCACGCCGGATCTTGTCGACGGGCGCCCCCAGCCTTAGCCGGCCCTCTGCCCGCAGCGGCCGGAGGATGGCCTCCACGTAGCGGCGCGACCCGCCCGTGATCGTTCGCCAGCGTGGCTGATCACCCAGCCTCAGCAGACCGTGGCGTGCGAAGAAACGGGCGAAGGTCACAGCAGGGATCTGTGTGAACGTCTTAGGCCCGGCGGACCATATCGACGAGCCCAGTGGGACCAGGTACCACTCCCGGAACCCCGTCGAGAAGCGCCGCGAGGAAAGCACGTCCTCGAGCGTCACATCGTCGCGCGGTGGATCTTCGAGCAAGCCCGTCGCCAGACGGTTGAAGCGGCCGACGTCGGCGAGCATCTGCCAGAAGGCCGGTCGTGCCAAGTTGCCTCGCTGGGCGAACACGGTCGAGGGCGAGCTGCCACGCCACTCGAGCCCGGTGCGGCGATCGGCCACAGAAAAGCTCATGTCGCTCGGCTGGCTGGCTACGCCGAGACGGTCGAGGAGCTTGCAGAACAACGGGTAGGTGCGCTCGTTGTAGACGAGGAAACCGGTGTCGACCTCGACGGTGGCGTCGGGCAGCTCCACCGTGTGCGTGTGCGAATGGCCCCCGGGACGATCGTCGGCCTCATAGAGCACGACGTCATGGCGGCTGCGCAGCAGGTGCGCGCAGACCAGACCCGATACTCCGCTCCCGATGATGGCGATCCTCATACCTGTTCCTTTACGACTCTGCTGACTTTCTGGTATCAGGATGAGTTTAGCACTAAACTACGGCCATGAGCACCTACCACACAGAGATCTCCTCCTGCTGGGCACCAGGCGACGCCTTCGATCACCTGGCACGCTTCTCCAATGCGGCAAAATGGGACCCGGGAGTCGTCGAAGCCGAAGACGTCGCTGGGGGACCGCCCGGCCAGGGGAGCACCTACCGGCTCGTGGTCGGAGTGCTCGGACGTCGGGTGCCGCTCGAGTACCGGATCGTGGAGATCGACCGGCCGCGCCGGGTCCTCTTGCAGGCGCAGAACGCGACGATCCGCTCCAGCGATCTCATCGAGGTGTCACCAGCACCGGGCGGTGGCGCCACGGTGACCTACGCGGCCACGCTGAGCGCCAAGGGGCCGGCCCTCTTGCTCGCCCCGTTGCTGGCGCTGGGATTGCGACGCATCGGGAACCGGGCTGCGGCCGGGCTGCGGGCGGCGCTGGAGGTGCGAGCGGGATGAGCGCGCCCCGCCCCACAGCCCGCCGGGTCCTGGCAGGCATCGCCGACGCCGCCGCTGAGGCCACGATCGCCCCGAGCTTCAGCCGGGCGGGAATCGGCTTGCGCCACCGCCTCCAGGCCTGGGACGACCTTCCCTCCATGCGCGACCAGGTCGCCGTCGTGACGGGCGCCACCTCGGGAATCGGACTGGCCGCGGCCATCGCCATGGCCAAGCTCGGCGCCTCGTTGCACCTCGTGGGTCGCGATCTCGAGCGGGCGACCCGAGCGCGCGCCGCCGTCGAGGCAGCCGGGCCCGGACGGGTCGAGGTCGACATCGTCGACCTCGCCGATCTCGATGCCGCGATGACCTTCGGCCTGCGCTTAACAGAGCGTTACGAGACCCTGAACGTGCTCGTCCACAACGCTGGTGCGCTCACGCGCGAGTACAAGACGACGCCCGCCGGGGTGGAGCTCACCGTCGCAACCCAGGTGCTTGGCCCGTACGTGCTGACGGCGGCGCTGGCCCCGCTGCTATGGGACGGCTCGCCGGCGACCATCGTGACCGTCAGCTCGGGCGGCATGTACACGCAGCGATTCGACCTCGGCCGCCTCGAGATGACATCCGGCAGCTACGACGGTCCGGTCGCGTATGCACGGTGCAAGCGGGCCCAGGTCGTCCTGGCCAGCGCCTGGGCAAGGCGCTTTGGACCGTCCGGCGTCGCGAGCTACTCCATGCACCCGGGCTGGGTGAACACTCCGGGACTCAAAGCCGGCCTCCCGCGCTTCGAGGCGCTCTGGCGACCGTTGCTGCGCACCCCCGCCGAAGGCGCTGACACGGTCGTGTGGCTCGCCGCCGGCGGCCCTACGTCCGAAGCGCGCTCCCTCGGAAGGCCTGTACCCGTCTCAGGGTTCTTCCACGACCGGCGGCGGCGGCGCGAGCAGCGCTTCCCCGTCGTCTCGCCGATGGTGCCTGGTGATCTCGACGCGTTGTTGGAGTGGTGCGCGCTCCGCACCGGGATCGTGACTCCGCTTCCTCCGGCGGGCCGAGGCTGACACCTAGGGCCGGTGCTTGCCCCGCTCTTCCACGGCGCGGCACACCGGGCACAGCCCCACCAAGTCCAGCTGGTGCTCGGTGACCTCATAGCCCTGTTCCTCCGCCACGGCCCGGGCTGCCTCATCCAGTGCACGCTCCAACTTCGGCGAAGGGTGGACGTCTGCCACCTTTCCGCACCTCGCACAGACGAAGTGGTGGTGGTGGCCCGACAGCTCCTCGGCCAGCTCGAAGCGACCGTGGTCGTCGGCGCCCGCAACCCTGCGCACCACGCCGACGTCGATGAGCGCGGTCATGTTCCGATACGCGCTGCTCTGGGGGAGCTCAGGGGCTGAGGAGAGGATCTCGGGGATGGTCAGCGGGCGTCCAGCCGCGGCCAAGGTCTCGACCAGGATCCTCCGCAGGCGCGTGTAGCGCTGGTCCATTCCGGCCAGCCGGAGGCTGATGGCTTCATGGACAGAGCGGGACAGCACCATGGCGGCAGACATTAGGACGCTCCGGTGCTCATCGGGGTGGTCGTAGCTGACCTCGGGCACGGCGCCGGTCTCACGCGAGCTGCCCGACTTCCTGGAGCTGCCCGGCCCCGCTCCTGGGGTCGGCTTCGTCCCCTCGGCCGACGTCGGACCGGCGCCAGGTCGCCCAGGCGCGGCCGCCGATGAAGAACACGGCGCCGAGGATCCCGACGAAGAACCCGACGGGCCAATCTGTCAGGTAGGAGGCCGCGATGGAGATCCAGACGATGAGCAGGGAGATGGCGACGGACAGGCCCAAAGCGACCAGAGGCTTGGCGGTGAAGGATCGGGCCGCTCCTGGTGCACCGATCATCAAGCTGAACATCAGCAAGGCTCCGACGACAGGGACCGACATTGTCGTCGCCACCGCTACGACCACGAGGAAGCACATCTCCATTTGCTGGCTTCGAATCCCGTGCGCCTCTGCCACCGTCGGCACCACCGAGCTCAACAGGAGCGGGCGGTAAAGGAGCACGAGCGCGGCGATGCACACCGCACCGAGCACAGCGGTCACGAGCACCTGGTTGGTGCTGACCCCGAGCACTTCACCGAAGAGCAAGGCGAAGACGGCAGCCGCGTACTCCTGGCTCCAGCTGAGGAACAAGGCTCCGAGCCCCAACATGAACACCAGCCAGAGCGCCGTCATCGCGTCGTGGCGGCCACGCTTGCCCAGCAAGCCAATGGCAACCGCGCTAACGAGGGCAAATGCCCCTAGCCCTGCGAAAGTGCTCACCCCGATCAGGGAGGCGCCAGCGGCGCCGGCGAAGCCGGCCTGGGGAATTGCGTGAGCCACGAAGGCAGAGCCCCTCAGCACCGTGAAGAACCCCACGACACCGGCCACGACGGCGACAATCGTCGCCACAACCCAGGCGTTGACCATGAAGCCGGAGAACATCACTCGGCCCCCAAGACCCAGGACTCGGCCGGCTGCGTGCGGCCGTCCGCACCCGCCCGGCCGTCGTTGCCCCCCATCGCCCGCGCCCCCGCCCGTCTCGAGGCCTGCCGGCTGCCGAGATCTGCCAGGAGGTAGACGATGAGGACCAGGGTCACCACGAAAAAGCTCACCGGCCAGCCTCTTCCAGCTGGTGGCCAGTAGTAGCTGTCGTACGCGAGGAGGGTGCTCACCCACGTCACCGTTACCCCGATGACGGCGGCCCAGGCGATCGCCAGACCAGGCCGTTTCGTTAGCCGCAATGCCGCCGCGGCAGGGCCGATCAACACGGCGGTGCTGAGGATCGCACCGATCGTCACGCAAGAAAGCGACACGGCAATCGCCAGTGCGAGCAGGTAGACCATCCCGACGGCGCGCACGGGCACTCCCCGTGCGAAGGCGATCTCCTGGCTCACGGTGCTCAGCAGCAGCGGTCGGTAGAGCAGAGCGACGACGGCCAGTGCCGCCAGGCTCAGCGCCACGAAGACCGGGATCATCGACGAACTGATGACGAACATGGAGCCGAACAGGATCGAGACCGCCGCGCCGGAGGTATTGTGCTGGACCGTTCCCAGGTACAGGAACAAGGCGGCCAGCCCGAGGCCTGCCCCGAGCACGATGCCCGTCGCCATGTCCCTTTCCCGCGGATGCCGGTTGCCGAACATCTCGATCGCCAGGGCACCGATCACCGCAGAGGTGATGAAGCCCCATAGCGGGTTGACACCTAGGAGATAAGCGGCCGAGCCTCCCGTGGTGCCCAAGTCGCCCAGGGAGTGGCCGGCAAAGGACTGACCGCGGATGACGGTGAACACGCCGACCACTGCGGACACGAGAGAGACCACTCCGCCCACGAGCAGCGCCACACGAACCGGCCCGCTCGTGAAGAAACCGGCCTCGAAGATGCCGCCCAGAATCGCCGCCATGCCCGTCATGCCACCCCGCGAGGAGGAGCCTTCGTCGTCTTCTCGAGCTCGGCGTGGTGCCCCTCGTCCTTGCCAGCGACAACCAGGATCCGACCGTCGAGATGAAGCACGTCGACGTGATGTCCGTACAAGGCGCTCAGGACGTCCTCGCGGACCACCTGATCGGTCGTTCCGCTGGCGGCACGTCCGGAGGCGACGTAGACGACGCGGTCCATCACCGGCAGGAGCGGGTTCATCTCGTGGGCGGAGATGAGAACAGCTATCTGCTGCTCCTTTGCAACCCGCGACAGGAGATCGACGATCTCCTGCTCGCTACGGATGTCGAGGTTCGCGAGCGGCTCGTCGAGCAGCAACAGCCTCGGCTTGCTGATCAAGGCGTGCGCGATCAGGGTCCGCTGCAACTCCCCTCCGGAGATGTTGCCGATCCGGGCCTTGGCGAAGGCCCGGGCATCGACGGCTTCGAGCATGTCGTCGACCAGTTGCCGGCGGTGCTTGGAAGGCAGCGGAATGCCCAGGCGGTCGCCGTCGATCCCGAGACCGACAAGGTCACGTGTCCGCAAGGGTGCATCCGGGTCGAGGTCGACGTGTTGGGGGACGTAGCCGATGGACCGGTTGCGACGCGGGCGCGGGCGGCCGCCGAAGAGCATCGTGCCGGCTGACGGCGCCTCCAGTCCGAGGATCACCCGGAAGATGGTCGTCTTGCCGGCACCGTTGGATCCGATCAGGCCGGTGACCTCCCCGGCGTGAAGGCTGAAGCTGACTTCGTGCAGGATCTCGCGCCCGGACAGCCAGAGGGAGACTCTCTCGAGCGAGAGCACTTCGTTGCCCGCTGGGGTGGGTGGGGCCGGGTCGGTCACAATCGCTCCGTCGAGACCTTGTCGGCGACGGCCTTCTCCAGTGCCTGGACCTCGGCCAGCATCCATGTCTGGTAGTCGTAGCCGGGGGTTGGCATCGTCTCGTAGACGGCCACGACCGGTATCCCGCTGGCCTTGGCAAGGCCGAGGAAGGACTGGGTGACCGAGTCGCTCACTTGCTCGTTGTACAGGAACACCCTGACCTTGTGCTGGGTGAACAGGTTGTCCTCGAGCGTGATGTCCTGCGGAGCCGGGTCCACCCCGTTCATGATGTCCGCCTGCAAGGAGAAAGGCGTCTCGTCGTCGGTCCCGGCGGCCTCCAACATGTAGTCGGCGACGGGTTCGGAAGTGGCCACCGGAGTGTGTGGATAGCGGGCCTTGAAACTGGAGAGCGCCTGAAGCCACGAGCCGAGGGAGCGGTCGAACGCGGCCAGCCTCGCCCGGAAGTAGGCGGCGTGGGCGGGACTGAGAGCCGACAGGTCGCCGGCGATCGCCTTCGCCACGGCCGGCATCGTCTTCGGGCTGTACCACAGGTGCGGGTTCGGCGTGCTCGTCGGGAGCCCGAGCAGGTTCTGGACGTCGATCACCTTCCGTTTCGGGTTCGGCGACGCGGCCTCGATGGTGTTCATGAAGGTGTCGTACCCGATGCCGTTCTGAACGACCAGCTGGGCAGCGCTGATGCCCTGGGCCACAGAGGGGCTCGCCTCGAACGAGTGGGGATCGGCACTGGGGTTGCTCATGATCGCGCTCACCTGGACGTACCTGCCGCCGACTTGGGCGATGACGTTCGCGTACTGGCTCTCCGCGCCCACGGCGACGATCATTCCGCCGCTGTGAGCAGCCGGCGTGGTCGAGCAGGCACTTGCGAGCACTGCCACGCCGAGACAGATGGCGACGGCCTTCCCCCGGTGACGTGTCGCCGCCGGCTGCGCACAGATTCTCGTGCGAGAACTCTCGTGTCCCGGTAGCTTCGTGCCCACCGTGCCGGAATGATAATCACTCTTATTATCTGGGTCAACCCCGACCCCCCTCGCTATAGTCTCGGGCAGGCGCGATGAGGCCCGCTCCTCGAATGGTCGGATGCGAATTCGACTGATGGCTTCTACCAGCTACAGCGGACGCTGGTAGGGCTACGTACCCCTGTCAGCCAGATCGGGGGTACGAGTGAACTCCTATTACATCTTCGCCATCTGGATCGCCATGGCGCTCCTTGCGTCGCTGATCAGCATCAAGTTCGGCCTCTCCGTAGCTCTCGTCGAGATCCTTGTCGGAGCCGTGCTCGGCAACATTCCAGGCCTCAAGGAGCAGATCCACCAGACCGAGGTCACGACGTTCCTCGCAGGCGCGGGGTCGCTCATGCTGACCTTCCTGGCGGGAGCCGAGATCGACCCGGTCTCCCTGCGCAAACACTGGAAGCCGAGCTTGGCGCTCGGCATCGTGTCCTTCCTGCTCCCGTTCCTCGGAACCTTCGGGTTCTGCAAGCTCGTCCTCGGCTGGCCCCTGTACGGCGCGGAGATAGGAGGCGTGTCCTTGAGCACCACCTCCGTCGCCGTGGTCTACGCCGTCATGATCGAGACGGGGCTCAACCGCGAGGACCTCGGCAAGCTCATCTTGGCGGCGTGCTTCGTGACCGATCTCGGGACCGTGCTCGCCCTGGGCGGCCTGTTCGCCACCTACGACTGGCTGCTTCTCGTCTTCGTGGCGGTCACGATCCTGGCGCTGTTGGTCCTTCCGAAGGCGACGCGCCTTGTGATCGACCGCTTCGGGCACCGTGTGAGCGAGCCGGAGGTGAAGTTCCTCCTCGTCGTGCTCTTCGCCCTCGGCGGTCTCGCCACCGCGGCCGGCAGCGAAGCGGTACTGCCGGCCTATGTGGCCGGACTGGTCGTCGCCGGCGTGTTCATGAACGACCGGCTGCTCGTGGACAGGATCCGATCGATCGCTTTCGCCCTGTTGACTCCCTTCTTCTTCCTGCACGCCGGTCTCCTCATCTCCGCACCGGCGCTCGTGTCGGGCGCGGGGGTGATCGCCCTTTTGTTCGGCGTGAAGATGGTGACCAAGCTCCTCGGTGTCTGGCCGACGGCGTCGGCTTTTCGCATCCCCACGCGCGAACGCACGTACACGACGCTCTTGATGGCGACGGGTCTCACCTTCGGGTCGATCTCGGCGTTGTTCGGCTTGACGCACCATCTCGTCGACAAGGCTCAGTACACCGAGCTCGTCACGGTCGTGCTCCTCTCTGCCCTGTTGCCGACGCTCATCGCCCAGCAGCTGTTCCGTCCCGAGCTACCGGCCGAGCGCGACGAGCTCGATGCTCTCGGAGAAGAGGACGTGTCGTTGCGCGCACCGCACTGACAACAAAGGGGCGAGGGCCGTCGCCAAGCCCACGCGAGACGAGATTCGCGAACGCTCGACCACAACAAGTGCCGCAACGAGTTTGACATCTCGAAATGGGACCTTTGGCTCTATGGTCCCTCGCGCGGCCGTTCTAGCGTGAGGGGGAAGGTCCTGGGCGTACCGGGTGTTGTCGGGCACTCCCTCACCGGTGTCCTGAAAAGGCTCGGTGCGCCAGGACCGTTGTCACCTCTTGTCACCGGTCTTGACGCCTGCGCGCCACGACGTCCTCGGCTGGTGCCGTGCCCCTCAATTCCCCATCGCCGGTCGCTTGCGACGACGCCTCGTTTGCAAGCCTGACTCTCTGCCCAGCTTCGGCCCGATCCTGGCGAGCCGGTGCTCGTGGGTGAAGCCCTGGGCTTTCCCGAGAAGCCCGACCGTGCTGTTGACCAACGACACGTGGGAGAAAGCCTGGGGGAAATTGCCGACGAGGCGTCCTGCCACCGGGTCGTACTCCTCGGCCAGAAGGCCGAGGTCGTTGCGCAACGACAAGAGCCGCTCGAACAGCTCGACGGCGTCGTCGTGGCGTCCGATCAGGTGCAAGTCGTCGACCATCCAGAACGAACAGGGAAGAAAGACCCCCTCGCGACCCGTGAGACCGTCGACATGGTCCGAGCGTTCCGAGTCGTACCTGCTGACGAAACCGTCCACCGTGAGCTCTCGGCTGATTGCCTCGACCGTCCCGATCACGCGGGGGTCCTTCGGCGGCAGGAACCCCACGAGAGGGATCATGAGCACGCTGGCGTCGAGCTCCTTCGAGCCGTAGTACTGGGTGAAGGTGTTGCGCTCTGAGTTGAAGCCCTTCTCGCACGCCTCCTTGTGGATCTCTTCGCGCAAGGACTTCCACTTGTCCAGGGGGCCCTCGAGCCCGAAGTCCTCCACGTCGTGAATTGCCCGGTCGACCGCCACCCACGCCTCCACCTTGGAGTGGGTGAAATGACGACGAGGCCCCCGCACCTCCCAGATGCCGTCGTCGGGCTGTCGCCAGCCCGTCTCGATGAAGTCCATCAGCACGAGCTCGAGATCCCAGGCCGGGCCGGCCGGCTCGAGGGCCGTTCGCCGTGCCTCGTGCAGGGCGCCGAGCACCTCGCCGTAGACGTCGAGCTGGTACTGGTCCGAGGCCGCATTGCCGACGCGCACGGGCTTGGAGCCCTCGTAGCCGGGAAGCCAGTCGAGAACGTACTCTTTGAGGTCCCGCTCCCCGGCCACGCCGTACATGATCTGGAGCTCGGACGGATCGCCGGCAACGGCACGCAAGAGCCAGTCGCGCCACTCGGCGGCCTCCTCGCGATAGCCCGCGGCCATGAGAGAGGACAACGTCAAGGTGGCGTCACGGAGCCAGCAGTACCGGTAGTCCCAGTTCCGCTCGCCCCCGAGGGTCTCGGGAAGGGAGGTCGTAGGAGCGGCGATGATGCCGCCCGTCGGCCCGTAGGTGAGCGCCTTCAGCGTGATGAGGGAACGGACCACGGCGTCGCGCCATCTGTGCGGATGGAAGTTGGCGAGATCCGCCCACTCCTGCCACCAGCGCGTGGTCTCCTCGATCGCGTATTGGGCAGCCACAGGGCGGCCTACATCGCCATGGGAAGGGAAGTAGGTGAGCACGAAGGGAACCTGCTGGCCCTCGCGCAGGCGGAGGTCGCAGACCGTGCGCAGGTCCTCGCCCCGTGTGTGGGCGGTGGTCCAAAGCGCCAGCCCATCCGGGCCGGCGATCGCGATGAGCTGACCGTTGACACCGCGCACCCACGGCACGACCGACCCGTACCCGAAACGGATCTCGAGCTCCATGCGCACCTGTACCGTTCCGCTCAAGCACTCGACCAACCGGACGATGCTCGGGCTGCGCTCCCTGATCGGCATGCAGTCGGTCAGACGGACGCTTCCCTCGGGCAGGTCGAACTCGGTCTCGAGCACCAAGCTGTCGCCGATGTAGCGCCGGCGCGCCGCTACGAGCGGCTGGCCCTCACCCACCGGCGGGCTCGCGGCCGGCGCGATCCGCCAGTAACCGTGGTCGGCGCCCCCGAGCAGGTGGGCGAAGCAGGCCGCCGAGTCGAACCGCGGCAGGCACAACCAGTCGATAGAGCCGTCACGACCGACTAGAGCGGCTGTGTGCGTGTCCCCGATCAGGCCGTAGTCTTCGATCCGAAGCGCCACGGTTCCATCATTGCTGACCCGCGCCGCTGTCGTGGAGCAAAGACTTGCCGCTGCCCAGGAGATCTTCGGCCCCGTCCAGCCGACGTTCCGGCACCGCCCAGCCGGGTCATCTCGGGATGCAACCGCCCGTGCTCACGACCGTGGCGGGCGGCAGTCTCTCCGCCTTCTCGACGCGCTGGAGCACTCCCGGGGAGGCGAGCGCGTAGCCGATGTCAGGCGTCGTCGGCGACCTCGAGAAGACGACCCCGATGACGAGACCGTCCGGCTCGACGAGCGGACCACCCGAGTTGCCTGGCCGAACCAGGGCCTGAACCTCGTACACCGCGCGCACTGTCGGGCTCTGACCGTAGATGTCGAGCCCGGTTGCGATGATCTCCGAGCGCACGCCCGCGGGGTCGACCCTGAGGGGACCACCTTCGGGATAGCCGATCACAACGGCCTTCGTTCCGCGTCCCACCGTGCCCGGGTCGATGGTGAGGGCTCGCTCGGAGATACCCGGCACTCGCAAGACGGCCAGATCGAACTCGGGGTCGAAAAGCTCCACGACGGCGACGTAGTCGCCGGCGGCGTCCTCGACTCTGATCGACTCGGTGCCCGCGATCACATGGGCGTTGGTGACGACGAGATCCGGACCGACGACGAAGCCGGAGCCCTCCTGGATCTCACCACAGCCGACGGCCACGACCTTCACGGTGGAGGGGTCGGCAATGGTGGCTGCCGCCCGCACCAGGGACCCGCTGGGGTAAGGGACCGGCCCGGCGAGCTGGATCAGCCCGTCGGCCACGACCTGCAGGCCCTCGTCGTTCAAGAAACGCTCTGCTGGCGCGAGCGCCGTGGGGATCGGGGGCATGACGTTGGTGACGACGCGGACGATCTTCGAGTCGTTGATCTGATTGGCCACCAACGAGAATTGGCTGTTCACCAGGATGGAGGCCAGCAACCAGATCACGACAAGGGCACCGCCCGTGGCTACGACCGCTCCACCGACGGCGTCCACGGTGCCGAAGCGGGCCCGGCGCAGCCGCCGCCAAAGTCCCGCTCCGAGTTGGCGCCCTCCGGCGGCGAGAACGGCCGCAGGGACGAGGAGCAGGACGAGGACGACGATCGTCTTTGTGTGCGCCCCGCGCAGGTGGGGGCAGACGAGGAGCACGAGCACCACGCCGACGGCCAGGCCGGTCAGGGCCCCGCCGTAGGACAGAACCTGCACCGCCGCTCCCCGTCGAAGCCCACGCAAAGCAGCGGCAAGGATGACGACGAGGAGTACGACGTCGAGAGCGTCCATGTCCGGGCTGGCTCAGATCACGGCACCGCTAGAGGAGGCCTTACGCCCCGGCCGCCGAGGGAATGCGCGACGCCCTCGAAGACCGCTCTCGCGACGAGCTCCTGATGGCGGCCGGTCCATAAGATCAAGCCGAGTGTAGGCGCTGGACGTTGGTGGGCGGACGCGCCCATTCGCTCAAACCCGCCGTTTATGGCCGTGTTCTGAGAACTTGATGACCCCTCAGGTGGCGCGACTTCGCCCCCGGCATCATGGCCGAGGCACCGGTTACACCTTCGGCATCCACCTGTTCCAAACTGGAGGCGTGGCCCGATCAGCCGACCGCCCTCCTGCGTCTTCACCGCCAGCCGTCAAGGCTCGCCCTCGCAGACCCGGTGTCCCCGGATGGGCGGCCGCGCTCCGGCAGCCTCGCTTCAAGACCCAAGACCGCGGCGAGGTGCACGATCATCACCATCGCGACGTCCAGGGCGGCAGCGCCCGCGCCGCCGTGTTCGGGATCAGCGACGGGCTTGTGACGAACATCTCTCTGATCCTCGGCCTCTCGGGGGCGAACCCACCCGCCGGAGTGATACGGCTCGCGGGCCTGGCCGGGCTGCTGGGCGGCGCCTTCTCGATGGCTGCCGGCGAGTACATCTCCATGCGGGCGCAGACCGAGTTGTTCCAGCGTGAGCTCGAACGTGAGCGCCAAGAGATCCATCGACGCCCAGAGGGCGAGCTCCAGGAGCTCGTGAAGATCTACGAGAGCCGGGGCATCTCCAGCGAGCTCGCCATACAGGTCGCGCGCCAGATGATGGCCGACCCGCAGATGGCGCTCGAGACCCACGCCCGGGAGGAGCTCGGCATCCATCCGGACTCGCTGGGCCGACCTGTGTCAGCGGCGTTCGCATCCTTCGTGACCTTCAGCGTCGGGGCCCTGCTGCCGCTGCTCCCGTTTCTCTTCGGGCACGGCTCCGGTCTCGTGCTCGTGTCGATCGTGATCGCTGCGATTGCCGCGGTGATCGTGGGCTCTGCGCTCTCGCTGTTCACAGGACGCCCGTGGTGGTGGTCGGCCTTCCGCCAACTTGCGATATGCGCCGCGGCCGGCGCGGTCACCTACGGTGTCGGGGCGGCGGTCGGTCTGAGCATCGTGCACTGATGACGACTAACTCGAACTCAAGCTCCGGGAGGCCACCTGGCTCGGGAGCTCGTGCGAGGGGTGAGGCCGTGGCATCGGCGTCGATCTACGTCGTGCGCCATGCGCACGCTTTGCCGCGTGACGGCTGGACGGGCTCCGACAGCGACCGCCCGCTTACAGACCGCGGCACCAAAGAGGCCCGGGCGCTCGTCGCCCGGTTCGACACCGCATCTCCCGAAGCGCCCTCGCACAAGCGCAGCGCCAGGGCACGCGAACCGAGGCCCACGCTGCTCATGTCCAGCGCGGCGAAACGCTGCCTGGCGACCCTTCAGCCGCTCGCGGCCGCGTGCGGACTGCCGATCGTGATTGAGGAGTTCCTTTCGGAAGGGTCCGATGCGGACAGCCTCCTCGTGCGCTTCAAGGAGCTCACGGCCGTCGGGGCTGTGCCGGTGCTTTGCACGCACGGGGACGTCATCTGGGGCCTCGTCGACCTGCTCGTATCCGCCGGAACGCCCCTGAGCGGGCCAGTGGAGGTGAGAAAGGGATCCATCTTGGTTCTCGACACCGAGTCGGGCTCCGTCAAGTCCGCTAGGTACATCCCACCGGCCAAGGTGTAGGTTCCCGCCCCGTGAGCGATCAGCAGCATGCGGACCCGCCCGGTGGCATCGGCGCGCCAAGGGCGGCGACCGAGACCGGGAGCGCGCCTCGAGCTGGTGACGCCCCAGGACCGCTGACCTGGGCCGACGACGCGCCAGGACCGGCGACCGGCGGCGAGACCTGGCCCTCGGCCGGACTGCTCGCTCTTGTCGGCGGCGCCGAGTGGCAGCCGGGCGCCGACTATGACGCCGAGCTGTTGGAACGCTCGGGCGCGGACGAAGTGCTGGTCCTGCCGACGGCAGCTGCCTACGAGCATCCCGACCGAGCGGTCGCAACGGCGCGGAGCTGGTTCTCGTCCCTGGGCACCAGCGTCCGCGGATTGATGGTGCTCCGCCATGCGCAAGCCAATGACGAGGCGAATGCGGCCGTGGTCCGCGATGCCCGCTTCATCTACCTCTCAGGGGGCTCGCCCCTCCACCTCCTCTCGGTGCTGAAGGGCTCACCCGTCTTCGAGGCGCTCGCGAGCGCCTGGCACCGAGGCGCGGTCGTGGCCGGATCGTCTGCCGGGGCGATGGTGCTCGTCGATCCCATGGTCGACCCCCGGGGAGGAGCCTTCACCGTGGGACTCGGCCTCGTGGAGCACCTGGCAGTCGTGCCCCATCATGACTCGGGCGCCTCGCACCACTTCTGGCGGACTCTCGAGCTCGCCCCGGCGGGGCTCCCGGTCGCAGGCATCCCCGAGCGGACGGCGCTCATCCGGGACACGGACGGCTCGTGGCGATCCGCGGGCGAAAGACCCGTCGTCGTCTACCTCGACGGCGTGGAAGCCGGCCTGGAAGCCCTTCCCCGCTAAGTGTGACATCGGCCCGAATGGGCGACACGCTCGTCGAGGGAGCTTGCAGAGCCGCGACTGCCTGACGCTAACGCTGTCCGTAGGCGCGCGGTCTTGCTTGCGGTGGCCCACTAACTGCTGACCGCCGCCCCTTTTCCCGCCTGGGACGTCCGGGCTGCTCAGTCCAGCTCGGTGACCGTGACCGACTCGATCAGGACCTTCTCCTTGGGGGAGCCGGACTTGGTCCCCACCGCGTCGATCGCCGCGACGACATCCCGCCCGGAGACCAGCTGACCGAAGAGCGAGTAGAGCGGAGGCAGTCGCATCCCGTCGGGCCCCGAGATGACGAAGAACTGGCTCCCGTTCGTGTTCGCTCCGGCATTCGCCATGGCGAGGGAGCCGAGCTCATAGCGCCCGGGGCGGGGCAGCTCGTCCTCGAAACGGTAGCCGGGCCCGCCGGCGCCGGTCCCCTCCGGATCGCCTCCCTGCAGCACGAAACCGGGGATGACGCGGTGGAAGGCGATCCCGTCGAAGTAGTGATAGCGCGCCAGGAACACGAAGTTGTTCACCGTCCTGGGGGCGCTCACCGCATCGAGGGCGAACACCATCGTGCCCTTGGAGGTGACCATCTCGGCCGTGTAGCGCTTGGACAAGTCGATGCACATCTGTGGTGGCCCGTCGAAGCGTTGCCTCTTCGGCGCGGAGCCGTCGGCAGGGGGGCACTCGCTCGGCATGGGGGACTCCGTTTCTCTCGATGGGCCGGTTCAGCCTGTTCTCTTGATCGGGCCCGTTCAGCTGGCGACTTGCGTGACGGTGACGCTGAGCAGGTAGACCTTCACCTTCGGGGTGCCGTCTGGGGCCGGACCGCCGAGAGCACCGATCTTGTCGACGACGCTCGACCCAGAGATGACCTTGCCGAAGATCGTGTAGAGGGGTTGCAACTGTGTCTGGCCCCCCGGCAAGACGAAGAAGAACTGGCTGCCGTCGGAGGCCGCCGTGCCCTTGTTGGCCAGCACGAGGTCGTAGGGCTGGTAGCAAGCGGCCTGCGTCGGCTTCGCCGAACAGCTCGCCGGCGGAGTGTTGCCAGTGAAGGCGTAGCCCGGATAACCGTACTTCTGGAGCCCGCTCGTGCCGCCCTCGACGGCCCCCCCCGTGCCGGTGCCGGTCGGGTCGCCGCCCTGCACGGCGAAGCCGGGGATCACCCTGTGGAAGAAGGTGCCGTTGTAAAACTGGTAGCGGGCAAGGAACACGAAGTTGTTGACTGCCAAGAACGACGAGGCAGCCGGCATCTGCACGACGATGTTGCCCAGGCTCGTCTTGAAGGTGGCGTCCCAGACAGATGTTGCCGGGATGCACGGCGGCGGTGCTGCGGTGAACAATACGACCCGCTTGGTCGACCCCGTGGCGGGCGGGCACGTGGGAGCCAGGGCGGTGGTCGTCAACGGCTGTGTCGTTGGCGTCGGGAACGTGCTCGTGGTGGTCGTGGCGCGAGTCGTGGTCGTTGTCGTCGTCGGCGTCGCCGACTTCGACCCGCTGTTCACGAGGAACACGATGCCGACGATGGCCGCCGCCACGATCGCGAGCCCGATGCCGCGGCGCGTGTTGCGCCGTCGCTTACGGCTTTTCTGAATGACGGCTTGCTTCTGTTCGCGTGCGGCTCGTTGCCGCGCCCTCTTCTCGGTTGGCACGGAGCGACACGCTACCGAAAGCGCAGGGCAACGTGCATCCGCCCTCGCCGGGCAGCCACGAGATCGGCCCAACGAGGCGCCGCCGGCCCCGAGATCGGCCTCACCCGGCGCTGCCCTTATCGCTCCGCCCCCCGGCCAGGGCTAGGTTGGCTGGCGTGACCCTCGTTGTGCAGAAGTTCGGCGGGACGTCGGTCGGCGACGCCGACCGCATCCGTGCTGTCGCGGACCACGTGGCCCGCACACGGCGCAGCGGCAAGGACGTCGTCGTCGTGGTCAGCGCCATGGGCAAGACCACCGACGAGCTCATCCGGCTCGCCGAGGACGTGAGCCGCGTGCGGCCCGGCCGCGAGCTCGACATGCTGCTCACGGCGGGCGAGCGGATCTCGATGGCCCTGCTGTGCATGGCGCTTGCGGAGCTCGGAGTCCCGGCCGCCTCGTTCACGGGCAGCCAGGCAGGCATCATCACCGACACGGTGCACACCAAAGCACGGATCCTCGAGGTGAAAGGCGACCGCCTGCGTGAGTCGCTCTCTTCCGGCGTCGTCCCGGTCGTGGCCGGCTTCCAGGGGGTCTCCAACAAACGGGACGTCACGACGCTCGGGCGCGGAGGCTCAGACACGACGGCGGTGGCACTGGCCGCTGCCCTCGGAGCCGATCTCTGCGAGATCTACACCGACGTCCCGGGGGTCTTCACCGCGGATCCCCGTGTGGTCCCGACCGCGCACCGCATACCGAAGATCTCCTTCGAGGAGATGCTCGAGATGGCCGCCACGGGTGGAAGGGTTCTCGCGCTCCGCTCGGTCGAGTTCGCCCGGAACCATCAGATACCGCTCCACGTGCGTTCCAGCTTCACCTGGGAGCCCGGGACAGTCGTCAGCGAGGAGGATCCTTCTGTGGAACAGCCCATCGTCTCGGCAGTTACGAGCGACGCCACCGAGGCCAAGGTCACCATCACCGATGTCCCGGACCAGCCGGGCATCGCCGCCTCGTTGTTCAGGGGGCTCGCCGACCGGGGGATCAATGTCGACGTGATCGTTCAGAACACCTCGCACCACGGCACGACCGACATCTCCTTCACGATCCCTCGCGCCGACCTGGAAGGCAGCCTGGAGGTGGCCGAGCAGCTGATCCCGCAGCTCGGTGCCGTTTCCGTGATCGCTGACGACGACGTCGCGACGGTCTCTGTCATAGGCGCAGGCATGAGAACCCACCCAGGGGTGACCGCGACGATGTTCCAGACCCTCGCGAACGCGGGCATCAACATCGAGATGATCTCCACCTCTCCCATCCGCATCTCGTGCCTGGTTCGGGCCGAGCTGGCCGAACGGGCCGTCCAGGTTCTCCACGCCGCTTTCGAGCTCGACCACTGACCACGCTCATTTGGAGCTCGACCGCTCTCCACACCGCTTTCGAGAGGTGGGCCCGGCGCCTGAGTCAGCCTCCTGAGGGGGCCAACTAAGTGCTCTAGACCGTAATTTCGATCACGTATCGATGCGACCTCAGGCAGCTGCCTGGTAGTCAGGCTTTTCGGCGAGCTTTTTCATGAGCAAGGCCAGGTCGCTGCGCGTGAACTTCCACTCGAAGGGTGCGGCGCTCTGTTCGTAGCGGCGCTCGAAGGCAAGCAGTCGCTCCTCGACCTCTTTGAGATCGACGAAGTCGTTGGGTGTGAGGACCTTGCGCTGGATAACTGAGAAGTAGATCTCCACCTGGTTGAGCCAGCTCGCGTGCACCGGCACGTGGACGAGGACGAGTTTCGGCCAGCGTTCCCGTAGGCGATCGGCGGCCTTGTTGCCCCGGTGGCTGCTGCCGTTGTCCACTACCCAGAAGACCCGGCGCGCTGACGCGTAAGGCTCGGTGCTCATCACCTGGTCGACGAGCCGGCCGAACGGCACGATCCCCGTCTTGGCCTCACAGCGCCCGAAGACCTTGGCCCGGTGCACGTCCCAGGCGGCCAGGTACTGAAGCGCCCCGCCCCGGTCGTACTCGAACTCGACGCGTCTTTCACGCCGAGGCGCCGCACAAAGGCTCTCATGGCAGCGGATACGGGCCTGGATGGAGGTCTTCTCATCGGCGGAGACCACGTAGTCGGCTTTGCCAAGCGGCCTTCCCTCCCACTCCCGGGCGTAGAGGTCGAGCACCCGGGCTGCCTTGGTCGCAAAGGCAGCGTCGCGGGGAAAGACCCACGACCGGCTGCGCCATGGTCTGATGGCGTCTTCTGACAGCCACCGCCAGATGGTGGTCCCCGAGATTTCGGCCGCGATGCCTCGCGAGACGACCTCGGCGGAGATGTCGGGCACGTGCAGGCGCGACAGGGGCACGCCGAGACGACTGGGAAGCTCGCAGGCGAGCGCCTTCACCGAGACGATGACCTCAGGGGGAAAAGACCGGAGGTCGGCCACCTCTCGGGCGTTCTTCGAGGCCGGCAAGGCCCTGTAAGTAGAAGCGTTTGCGCCATTTCGAGACGATCTCTCTACGGGTGTCCAAGCGGGCAGCGATCTCGTCGTTGTCGAGGCCGTCTGCGGCCATGAGCACGACCTTGGCTCGCACCACATCACGATACGGCAACGTATACCTGCGGGCTCTCGCCTCGAGCTCACTGCGCTGAGCTGTGGTCAGCTTCAGTACGTAGGGGCTCTTCCTGGGCATTGGCATCCCCTCCTTGGGGACACCGTACGTTACCGCAGGGCTACTCTTACGTGATAGTAGTTACGTGCTTGTATTTATGGAGAGGGGTACTAAGCTTCCACCATGCGAGTCGGGGTGTTCGGCGCCACCGGGCAGGTAGGCGCCGTGATGAGGTCGATCCTTGCGGAACGGGACTTTCCGGCCGACAGCGTGCGCTTCTTCGCGAGCGCACGGTCGGCGGGTCGCACGCTCCCCTTCGTCGGCAACGCCGTGGTCGAAGACGTCGTGGTCGAAGACGTCGTAGGAGCGGACTTTGCCGGTATCGACATCGCTTTGTTCTCCTGCGGTGCCACGACCTCCCTTGATCTCGCGCCTCGTGTCGCTGCCGCCGGAGCGATCGTCATCGACAACTCGTCCGCATGGAGAATGGACCCGGACGTCCCCCTCGTCGTCCCCGAGGTCAACCCTGAGGCACTCTCGCGCATACCGAAAGGCATCGTCGCCAACCCGAATTGCACGACGATGGTCGCCATGCCCGTCCTCAAGCCCCTCGACGAACTGGCGGGGCTGCGTCGAATGGTGGCCTCGACCTATCAGGCCGTGTCGGGCGCGGGACTGGCCGGAACCTCCGAGCTTGACGAGCAGATCCGCAAGGTCGCAGAAGGCGCGGCGGCGCTCGCGCACGACGGCAAGGCGGTCGATCTGCCGCCACCGGTGAAGTTCCCCGCTCCCATCGCCTTCAATGTCATCCCGGTCGCCGGCCAGCGCGTCAACGACGGGAGCGGCGAGACCAACGAGGAGCAGAAGTTCAGAAACGAGAGCCGGAAGATCCTCGGTCTCCCCGACCTTCAGATCTCGTGCACCTGTGTCCGCGTGCCCGTTTTCACCGGGCACAGCTTGGCGCTGAACCTCGAGTTCGAGCGACCGCTCAGCCCCGAAGAGGCGCTGGCCGCCCTCGAGGGCGCGCCCGGCGTCGAGCTCTGCGACATCCCGACCCCGCTCGAGGCGACGGGCGGCGACGTCTCACTCGTGGGCAGGGTGCGGCGGGACGACACGGTGCCTCACGGGCTGTCGCTCTTCGTCGTTGGCGACAACCTCCGCAAGGGCGCGGCGCTCAACGCCGTCCAGATCGCCGAGGTGCTGGCGGGGATCGCCTGACGCCGTCCAGAGGGCCGAGGTGGGCGGGGGGACCGGGAGTGGAGCAGGGCCGCCAAGGCGGAGACCGCCTGCGCCCGTCATACCCCGAACCAGGCCCGTCATATGCCGAACCAGGGCAGTATCTCGGTCGGCAGGACTCGGCGCGACGGCAGCACGACGACGTACGGCCCGCAGTCGTGGATCGTGTAGCTGATGTGGTGGACTACACACCACTGGACGATGTCCGGTACGGACAGGCACGGCTGGTCGGCCCCGCTGCACCCCGGATCGAGAACTGACGTCCCGGCCTCCACGCCCGCCGCCCACCCGTCGGCAGGGCTCACGAAGATCCACGCTGGCGCCCGGCTCGCGGCTATGGCCTGGTAGTACGCCGGGTACCGGATGAAAGTGGGCCCGGCCGGGCTCACGGTGACGCCGCCCGCCGACAGGAACCCCACGTCGTAGCCGAGCCAGTAACTGGAGAAGGCGTCGTGGACATGCCAGCGGACGAGCGACTGGGCGAGGGCGGTGGGCAGATTGTTCGGGTTCGCGTGCCATGAGAACCAGCTCGTGCGCTCGACGGCGGGCAGGGCGGTAAGGCGCTCGTAGGGGGCCTCGTTGCGCGCCGCGCCCAGGGTCAATCCCAGCCCACCGACGAGCACGAGTGCCGCCACGACCGCAGGCGCGATACGTGGGGACTTGATCACCCACGTGCCGGCCGTGCACAGCAGGGACGCCACGGCGAGAGCGACGCCAGGGGCGAGGAAGATCCCATAGCGCCCGTCTTGCCAGAACCAGCTGTAGGGCTGAGCGGCGTAGAGAAACGGGAACGCCGCCAGGTACAGCACCAGCAGCCACGCCCGCCCGCGGGCGGCGAGGTAGACGAGCCACGCGAGGAGCACGAAGATCGTCACGTTCACGAGATGCGGCGTCAGGCTGGCCGGCCCCAGCCAGTGGCCGTCCCCGCGGCGCCGAAGGCCGAGAACGAGCGGGACGACGTAACGGTCGAAGATCCCGAGATGCCACCAGTACGCCCCGCCCGGTCCAGGAGGCGCGGCCTGCGGCGGTGAGACGAGCGAGTCGAAGTGCTGGTTGAGGTTGTGCCACCACCACGGCAGTGAACCGACGATCAGGGCGGCGACGCCCGTCAGCAGCGAGCTCACGGGCACTTTCGCCCGCTGCTGAACTAGGCGGGCGACGAGGTAGACGCCCGCCGGGGCGAGAAAGTACACGATCTCCGGGCTCGACAGCCAGCCGACCCCGGCGCCGAGCCCGAGGGCGAGCCAGTCGGCTCGCTTGCCCTCACCGTCGCCGATCCTGAGCGCGGTCAGGAGCACGCTGAGGCCGCACAACAAGATGATCCAGCGGAAGCCGTCGCCATGGTGGTAGTAGGTCACATAGGCCTCGGGCCAGACCCAGAGGGCGACGGCGGCGAGGGCGCCGACGGGACTGCCGAACATCCGGTTGCCGACGCGCCACAGGAGGGCGACCGAACCTGCACAAAGAAGGACTGGAGTAAGACCGAGGTTGAACGCGGAGCTCCCGAACAGGGCGAAGACCAGCGCGACGGCATATGCCTCCGTGCCGCCGTAGTTCACGCCCCAGTAGAAGGCGAAGAAATGGCCGTGGAGGATCTCGCGGGCCATGAGCCCGACAACTGCTTCGTCCGAGTCGATCGTGCCCCTTCCCAGCGCGTAGAGCCTGAGGAGGAGACCGAGCAGGAGGGCGGAGGCGACGACCGCCGCGAGGAGCGGGTTCGCCTGCCAACACGGGGCAATTCGCTGCCAAGGTGCCTGGCGGCGGGGCGGAGCTCTCACCTAGCTCGAGCGAGGTCGCAGGGCTCTCGGCGATGGCCTACGACCCGGCGCACGCCGCCCGCGGCGCTGTTCATCCCAGCTTCGCGAGGTATGGGCTGAGGAGTTTCTCGATCTGCTTCGCGGCAATGTCGACCTCGATGTTGACCTTGTCGCCGGGCACGCGCCGGCCGATCGTCGTCACCTCCGAGGTGTGCGGGATGATGGCGACGGCAAAGCTGTCGTAGCCGACGTCGAAGAGGGTCAGGCTCACACCGTCGACGGCGATGGAGCCCTTCTCGACGCAGTAGCGGATCAGGTCGTGAGGGATCCGAACCTTGAGATCTGGCGGCCCGGCTGTCACCTCCCCGATGGTGTCGACATGGCCCTGCACCACGTGCCCACCGAGGCGATCGCTCGCCCGGACGGGCCGCTCGAGGTTCACGGCGTCCCCGGGACGTAACAGGCCGAAGGTGGTTCGGCTGAGGGTTTCGGCTGTGAGCTCTGTCTCCCAGATCTCCCCCGTGCGGGCGACGACGGTGACGCAACAGCCGTTCACCGCTACCGAGTCGCCGACCTTGGCGTCGGCCGACACCACCGGCGAGCTGATCCGGTAACGGTCGCCGTCGTGGCCCAGGTACGTACCCATCTCTTCAATGAGACCCGTGAACACGCTCAGCGAGCCTACCAATCTGGGCATCGCTCGGAGGTGCCCGAGAGCCTCCTCGTTCGCTGGTGAGCTCACTCGCGGGCCAGCAGGATGCAGCCCACCGTGACACCGAAGCCGAGGACGAGGACGCGCAGCAGGACCGGGCTCAGACGGCGGGCGAAGCTTCCGCCGAGACGTCCGCCGGCAAGGCTGGTCACCGCCATGATGGCGACCGCGGTCCACGCAACCGGGCCGAAGGCGCCGTAGGCCACGACGGCCACTGAGTTGATGAGGACCGAAAGGACCTGTTTCAACCCGTTCAGCCTCTGCAGGCTGTCCGCGATCGCCAAGCCGAGCACCGCCAGGAGAATGATGCCGAGGCCGGCCCCGAAGTAGGCGCCGTAGACGGCGGCGAGGAAGACGGCGATGTGAAGTCCCACCGGGCGGTGCTCTTCGGGCCTGGTCTGCCGTCTTGCCAGCATCCGGCTGGCGAGCGGCTGGAGGCCGAAGATGGCGCAGGCGAGAAGGATCAGCCAGGGCACGGCGGCCTTGAAGACGCTCGCCGGCGTCGTGAGCAACAACACTGACCCGCCGGCCCCACCGGCGATGCTCGTCACGCCCAGCGCGATCACGCGCGATCGCTGGCCCTCGATCTCGCGGCGGTAGGCCGCGGTCGCACCCAGGTATCCCGGCCACATGGCAACGGTATTGGTGACGTTCGCAGTGACACTTGGATAGCCCACCGCCAGCAAGGCCGGGAAGGAGATGAGCGAGCCGCCTCCGGCGACGCTGTTGACCGCTCCCCCGAGGAAGCCGGCCACGCCGAGGACGATCCCCTGCTCGGGTGTCAATCAGTTACCGCGCTCGGCCAGTTCTCGTCGCGAACCTCGGCCAGGTAGGAGGCGTGGTTGCGAGTCATCTCGGCGACGGAGTCTCCCCCGAACTTGCGCAGCGCCTCGGACGCGAGCACGAGAGCCAGCATCGTCTCGGCCACGACGCCCATGGCGGGAACCGAGGTGACATCGGTGCGCTCTTTGAACGAGACGGTCTCCTCCTTCGTCACGACGTCGACGGTCTTGAGCACCGGACGATTCAAGGTAGCGAGCGGTTTCATGGCCGCTCCTGCGAGGAGGAGCCCTCCGGTCGAGATGCCGCCCTCGATGCCGCCGGCCAGCGACGTCTCTCGCCTGTACTCGCGCGACCCGGCATCGAAGAAGATGGAGTCGTGGCCGCTCGATCCCCGGCGGCGGGCGACGTCGATACCTTCTCCGACCCACACCGCCTTCACCGCCTGGATGCTCATCAGCGCCTGGGCGATGAGGCCGTCGAGCTTGCGGTCCCAGTGGACGTGGCTGCCGAGGCCGACAGGCACGCCGTAGGCGGCCACCTCGACGGTGCCGCCGAGCGAGTCCCCCTCCTTGGCCGCCGCTCGGATCTCGGCGATCATCTCTGCTTCGGCCGAGGTGTCGAAGCACCGCACCGGCGACTCGTCCACGCTGGCAAGCTCGCCCGGCAGCGGGCGGAGCCCGGCCGTTGCCTGGGCGCCTCCGATCTGGACGACGTGGCTCACGATCGCGACCCCGATCTGGGCGAGGAGAGCCTTGGCCAAGGCGCCTGCGGCCACCCTCGCTGCCGTCTCCCGTGCCGAGGCACGCTCGAGGACGTCGCGGGCGTCGTCGAAGCCGTACTTCTGCATGCCGGCGAGGTCCGCGTGCCCCGGGCGGGGTTGGGTGAGACGGCGCGCCGGATGCCCAGGCTCGGGCGACATCTCCGTCTCCCACTTGGGCCACTCGGCATTGGCGATCTCGATCGCCACGGGAGACCCCAAGGTGCGTCCATGGCGAATGCCGCCGAGCAGGGTGATCTCGTCGGTCTCGAAACGCTGCCGGGGCCCGCGCCCGTAGCCAAGCCTGCGACGGGCGAGCTCACCGCGGATCTCGTCGGCGCCGATCGGCAGACCCGCAGGGAGCCCCTCGACGATGACGACGAGCGCACGTCCGTGGGACTCGCCCGCGGTCAAGAGGCGCAACACGGGCCCAGCCTAGGGCCGGGAGGCGTTTGCCGGGAGCTCGCCTAAGTGCGCAGCCCGCCATTGACCGGCTGGCGACTGCGCGACGAGCTCGGACCACGATCCGGTCGGGAGCTCGAGCTTGACCGAGTCCAGCACCGGAACGAGCAGCCGCAACAGCGCCCGGATGACGGCGTCGTGGGTGACGAGCGCGGCGCTGCCGGCAGGACCCGCGACTTGCCCCCCGGCTCCGGTCACTGTCGTGTCTCGCGCTGCCGCCCGGAGCGGTGGCGCGGCGGCGTCGAAGGAGGCGGCAACCTCGAGGAACGCCTCTTCGGCCCGGGACTCGAGCAGCTGCCACGCTTCCACGAGGGGAGCGGCGTCGATGGAACCGAACCGCCTCTCGACCTGCGCCAGGGAATGGCCCGCCACCTCGCCGTAGAAACGGTCGCTGAGGCGCTCGTCGATGGTAAGGGGCGCTCCCGAGGCGGTGGCGATCGGGCGCGCCGTCTCGACGGCCCGCCTGAGCGGGCTCGACACGACTGCGCTCAGGGGCACCTCGCGGAACACCCCTCCGAGCGCCCGGGCCTCGGCTTCACCGGTCTCGTTGAGGGGGACGTCGAGCTGCCCTCTGAGGACGCCGGCCGCGTTGAGAGCCGTCTCGCCGTGCCGGATGAGGAAGATGTGCACCGCGGCCACATCCGGACAGGGTAGGCGAGACGGATGAAGCGAATCCGAAGCGAGGGTCGCTCGCCCCGCAACCGCAGGCTCAGCCGGCGAGCCCGTAAGGCAACGGTCGGGCGACCTCGATCTCGATGAGGCGGTTGTACTTCGCCACCCGCTCGCCCCGGGCCGGGGCACCGGTCTTGATCTGCCCGCTGCCCGAGCCGACCACCAGGTCGGCGATGAAGGTGTCCTCGGTCTCGCCCGAGCGGTGCGAGACCATCTGCGACCAGCCCGACTCCCTGCAGACCTCGATGGCGGCGAGCGTCTCGGTCACGGTTCCGATCTGGTTGACCTTTATCAGGGCCGAGTTGGCCGCTCGCCGGCGGATGGCCTCGGTGATGATCGCCGGGTTCGTGACAAGGAGATCGTCGCCCACGATCTGGATTCGCCCGCCGAGTCGCTCGGTGAGGCGCACCCAGCCGTCCCAGTCGCCCTCGGCCAATCCGTCTTCCAGGCTCCACACCGGGAAGTCGGTGATGATCTTCTCGTAGCGGTCGATCATCTCCTCGCTCGAGAGCGCCTCCCCCGCCACGTGGTAGCTGCCGTCGCGGTAGAACTCGCTCGAGGCCGGGTCGAGCGCGATGGCGACGCCGTCGCGACCGGGTCGGTAGCCCGCCTGGTTGATGGCGTCGACGAGCAGGGCGAGGACCTCTTCGGGTTCGTCGATCTCGGGAGCAAAGCCTCCTTCGTCGCCGAGACCTGTCTCGAAACCCTTCGCCGAGAGGAGCTTGCGCAGCGCCACGTAGACCTCGGCACCGGCGCGGACGGCCTCGGCCATGTTCGGGGCGCCGAGTGGGGCGATCATGAACTCCTGGAAGTCCAGTTTGTTGCGGGCGTGCACCCCGCCGTTGACGACGTTGAAGTGAGGGACCGGGAGCCGCGGGCTCACCCCAGCCGGGTTGAGGTACTGCCACAGCGGCACACCGGCGGCGGTCGACATCGCCCGGGCAGCGGCGATCGACACGCCGACGATGGCATTGGCCCCGAGCCGGGCCTTGTTCGCGGTGCCGTCGAGCTCGATCATGGCTTGGTCCAGCTCGGCGAGATCGGCAAAGGTCCGTCCGCTCAGGGCCGTGGCGATCTCGCCGTTGACATTGGCAACCGCCTTGAGCACGCCCTTGCCGCCGTAGCGGGCCGGGTCGCCGTCGCGCAGCTCGACCGCTTCGCGTGAGCCGGTCGATGCGCCCGAGGGCACCCCGGCGCGCGCCGCCGTGCCATCGCTGAGCGTCACGGTGACCGCCAGGGTCGGGTTACCTCGGGAATCGAGAATCTCTACGGCTTTGACGCCTGTCACGTTCAGATCCATCTTCGGCTCTCTTTCATCGAGCGGTCGGTCACCGGGGGAGTGGCTACCTCGCGAGTGTCGCCGCCGGAGGAACATATGAGCAAGCCGGGTCGTCAGCGAGCGGGTCGCCGGTGGCGGCGTAGGCCCGTGCCCTCGACCCGCCGCATTCGTCGGCGTACTCGCAGCGCCCGCAGCGGCCCGGGAACTCGGCCTTGCGGATCGCCTTCAGCACCGGATCGTCCCGGTAGAGCTTGAGCAGCGGGGAGTCACGCACCGATCCGAGCGCCAGGGGCAGGAACCCGGCCGGGTACACCTGACCGTCGTGGGCGACGAACACGATGCCCTTGCCGTCGCGGGTGGCGGCCGTCGGTGCGAGCACCTCGCTGCGCGGCGGGCCCATCAGCTCGCGCAAGCGAGCCCGCAGGTCGAGGTAAAGGCGACCGAGACCGAACTCGACGGCCGGGTCGATGTTCGAGGCGAGCGCCCGGGAGCGCCAGTCGCGGACCCTGCGGAAAAAAGGCGCCTCCACCGTGCGCACGACCATGCCGTGCCGGGCGGCGTCGACGAGGAAGTGGCAGACGTCCTCGTACTCGTCGCGCTCGATCTCGGCGACCGTCTCGCCGCGGCCGACTCCGACGAGGAAGAACACCTCCCAGGTCCGCACTCCGTGGTCGATCAGCAAAGCGGCGATGTCGGCGAGCTCGCGGACGTTCTGGGCCATGACGGCGGAGTTGACCTGCACCTCGAAGCCGCTGTCGTGGAGGAGGCCGATGGCACGAACGGTGTCGGCGAAATGACCCGGGACCTGTCGCACCTGTTCGTGGGTCTCGGCGACCGCCCCGTCCAGGCTCAGCGACGCCACGTGCACGCCATTGGCACGCAGCATCGAGAGCGTGGCGGCGTTCAAGCTCGGCGAGACCGAGGGGGAAATGGCAACGGGCACTCCCGAGGCGTGGGCGTGGGCGGTCAGCTCGGCGAGATCGGGGCGCTGCAGGCAGTCGCCCCCGGTGAGGATCAGTATCGGACTCGGGCGCGGGGCAGTGGCGAGCTCGTCGATGAGGGCCCTGCCTTCTTCGGTCGTCAGCTCTCCCGGTGCCGGTTCGAACTGCGCCGTCGCCCGGCAGTGGACACAGGCGAGCGGGCAGGCCTTGGTCGTCTCCCAGAAGACGAGGCGCGGCACCCGGTCGAAGGACGTGGCCGGGCGGGCCTGCCCCCCGGCCATGTGGCTCGGGCCTGGTCCTGTGTCAGTCATGCGCGCCCTTGTAGCAAAGTGATCATCGTGAACCGACTGCCGCCTTTCCAGCTCGAGGAGTACTTCCGCCGGTACTCCTTCCAGCCGGGAATGGTCAACCTCTCGCCGAGCAACCCTATATCGCCGACGATTGGCGAGGTCCTCGAGCTGGCAGGGCTGCCCTTGTCCGCCCTTGGAGCCGTCTCACTGGACTATTCCGAGACGGCAGGGGCTCGACAACTGCGACAGGCCGTCGCCGAGCTCTACGACGACCTCGACCCTGCGCAGGTCATCGTCACGAACGGAGCGGTGGAGGCGATCGCCATCGGCCTGGCGGCGCTCGTGGAGCCCGGCACCCGGGTCGTGCTCGAGAACCCCATCTACGGGTCCTACGAGCCCCTCCTGCACCTGCTCGGTGCCGAGGTCACGCGCTACGAGCTCGCCGCGGGGGAGGCCTTCGAGTACGACTTCGACCGCCTCGAGGCGCTCGTGGCTTCCAGTCGCTCTGAGCTCGTGACCGTCAACCCGTACAACAACCCGACCGGGCGTGGGCTGACGAGCGCCTCCGCCCTCGAAGCTCTCTGCGAGCTCAGCGCCCGCCTCGGCTGCAAGGTGGTGTGCGACGAGGTCTTCCGCCACGTCAGCCTCGAGGGCGAGCCCCTCCCTTCCGCCCTCGACGTCACGGACGCCGCCGTCGCCATCGGCGACATGACCAAGGCGTGGGGACTGGGAGGGCTCCGCATCGGCTGGCTGGCCAGTCGTGACACGGCGTTGCTCGAGCGAGCCCTGACCACCCGCGACTTCACGACGAACTCCAACTCCAGTGTCAGCGAGGTGCTGGCTGAGCTCGCCCTGTCGGTTCGCGGGCAGCTCCTCGAGGCCGCGCTGAGCCGTGCCAGGGGCACGCTCGCGGTGTTGCACGCCTTCATCGCCGACTCCCGGGGCGCCCTGAGCTGGTCCCCTCCCGTAGGCGGCTACTGCGGCTTCATCGAGGTCCACGGCACGTCGGCCAAGTCAGTGCCGCAGCTGTGCGCGGAGCTCGCCGAGTCCCAGAGCTACCTCTTTCTGCCCGGAGCAGTCTTCGGGCCGCAATGGGACCGTTTCTTGCGCGTCGGGCTGGCAGCGGGAGGCGAGCGGCTCGCCGCCGGCCTTGGCGCCTTCGTCGAGGTGGCCGGCCTCGCTTAGTCCGGCGTGTCCGAAGTGCGAAGATGGCCTGGTCTGGCGCTGGCTTACGAGCCTGCTCGCCTTCGTCAGCCTCGGGCTTTAGCGCCGTCGCGTGAGCAAGCAGCAGTGCTTGTACTTCCGGCCGCTCCCACAAGGGCAAAGCTCGTTGCGGCCGGTCGCCCGCCACTGGGCCCTCTCGTCGCGCTCGGCCACTTCGAGCTCCCCGCTGATCGCTGAGATCGGCTGGCCCTGGCGGGCGAGAGCCGCCATGCGCTCGAGGTAGGGCAGGAGATGGCCATAGAAGCGTCGGTAGCCGGCACAGAGGTAATTGAGGCCGGCCTCGCCGTCAGGTGAGGTCACAAAACGGTCCTTGGGACAGCCACCGTTACAGAAGCGGACCACAGGGCATTCCCGGCAGCAAGCCGGCAGGGCTTCGTGCTTGGCCCGCCCGAAGGCGGTCTGCCCGGCTGTCCCGACGAGGGTCGCCAGAGCGTCTTCGCTCACCTCGCCCAGTCGGTGGGCGGGATCGACGAAGTGGTCGCAGGCGTAGACGCTGCCGTCGTGCTCCAGGGCGAGAACCCGTCCGCAGGTCCTGGACATCACGCAGAGGTTGGCCGGCTTGCCGGTGGCGACGAGAAAGCACTCGAGGTAATTCTGAACGCCGATGCGCTCGATGTCGTGGCGGACCCACTCGTCGAAGATCGTGCAGAGGAACTCTCCCATCGCTTCGGGCGTCACAGAGCGCTCCGACACTGCGCCGTCAGGACCCTTCTCGACGACCGGGAGGAATTGCACCCACCGCACCTTGTGGTCGACGAAGAACCGGTAGACCTCCCTCGGCTGAGCGGCCGTCAGCGCGTTCAGGGTGCAGAGCACGTCTGGATCTATGCCCGCCGCGCGCAGCAGCCGGAGTCCTCGCATCGCCAGGGCGTGCGTGGGGCGACCGCGACGGTCGGCGCGATGGGCGTCATGAATGTCCTCCGGGCCGTCGATGCTGATCCCGACGGCGAAATCCTCCTCGGCCAGGAAGCGGCACCACCGCTCGTCAAGGAGCGTCCCGTTCGTCTGCAGGTTGTTCACGCACCGCCAACCTCCCGGCAGGTACCGGCGCTGGAGATCGACCACGTTGCGGTAGAACTCGACCCCGGCCAAGGTCGGCTCCCCGCCGTGCCAGCCAAAATGGACCACCGGCCCCGGGCTCGCGGCGATGAAGGAGGAGACGTAAGTCTCGAGCACCTCCGGGCGCATCCGGAAGGGCTCGCCGGGCGGGAAGAGGTCCGTCTTTCCCAGGTAGTAGCAGTACCGGCAGTCGAGGTTGCAGATCGGGCCAACGGGCTTGGCCATGACGACGAACGGCTCGGTCAGGCTCACTTGCGTCACCCGTCCCCGACCGGCCCCGGAGCGGCGAGTCTTGCCTCGCCTGAGCCTTCGCACCCAGATCGGTATTGCCGGCACCTAGTTCGATATCGCCGGTATATAGTAATGCTGCTACATTAGTTGGGAACGGATTGTCCGGCCAGCGCAGGCGAGCAGCTCCGCGCTGGCAAGCTCGGGAAGGAGGCGTTCGTCGATGGCCGAGGCGACGGGCACGACGAGCGACGCGAGCTCCCTCCACATTCTGGCAGGCAGGCTGCGGCTTTCGATGGTCCGGCTTTCTCGCCAGCTCCGCCGGATGGACCCCTCGGAGCTCACGATCACTCAGTTCTCCGCGCTCGCCACCGTGGTCCGCTCCGGGCCGCTCGGCGTTGGTCAGCTTGCCGAGATCGAGGGCCTGCCCTCCCCGGCCGCAACCCGCCTTGCCGACAAGCTCGAGGAGGCCGGCCTCGTCACCCGCAAGGCGAACCCGGCCGATCGGCGAGGGGTGCGGCTGGTGGCCACCGCCAGGGGCACGAAGCTCCTCGAGCGACGCGCCCAGATCGGCAACGCCTGGCTGGCCGAACAGCTCGGTGCCCTCAGCAAGGCCGACCGGCTGGCCGTCGAACGAGCCGTGGCCGTGCTCGAGACATTCGCGACCGAGTGCCAGGGCGAACCGGCTGATTCGGCAAGGGACCGTCATGAACCAAAGGAGACCCGAAGATGAGCATGTTGCAGACGGCCCCGTCGACGGCCGTCGGGCCCCGTTACAAGTGGATCGTCCTCTCCAACACCAGCATCGGAATGTTGCTGGCGACGCTCAACGGCACGAGCCTCATCATTGCCCTGCCGGTCATCTTCCGCGGCATCCACCTGAACCCTCTGCAGTCCTCCAACTTCCCCTACCTGCTCTGGATCATGATGGGCTACATGCTGGTGTCGGCCGCCATCGTGGTGACCGTGGGGCGCATCGGCGACATGTTCGGCCGGGTGAGGATGTACAACCTAGGCTTTGCCTGGTTCACCATCTCCGCCATTCTCCTGTCGGCGGTGTGGAGCACCGGCTCGACAGGTGCCCTCGAGCTTGTCATCTTGAGGATGGTGCAGGCCGTAGGCGGGGCGCTCCTGATGGCGAACTCGGCGGCCATCATCACTGACGCCTTCCCCGCCGAGCAGCTCGGCTTCGCCCTCGGGATGAACATGGTCGTCGGGATCGTCGGCTCCTTCCTGGGCATCCTCGTCGGTGGTCTGCTCTCGCAGGTGGGCTGGCGCTGGGTCTTTCTCGCCAATGTGCCCGTAGGTGCCTTTGGGACCGTCTGGGCCTACCTGAAGCTGAAGGAGATCGGCATCCGCATCAAGGCCAAGCTCGACTGGCTCGGGAACCTCTCTTTCGCCGCCGGCCTCGCCATGCTCCTCACCGGGGTCACCTACGGCATCAAGCCTTACGGCCACTCCCTCACCGGCTGGGGCGATCCGTTTGTGCTCGAGATGATCTTCGGCGGCCTGGCCCTGCTGGTCGCTTTTGCCTACATCGAGACGAAAGTGGCCGAGCCCATGTTCCGGCTCTCCCTGTTCCGTATCCGGGCCTTCACTGCCGGCAACGCGGCGAACTTCCTCGGGGGCATCGGACGGGGCGGCCTGCAGTTCATGTTGATGATCTGGTTCCAGGGCATCTGGCTCCCCCAGCACGGGTACAGTTTCGCCAGGACGCCGCTCTGGGCCGGGATCTACATGCTCCCCTTCATGCTCGGCTTCGTCGTCGCCGGGCCCATCTCCGGCAAGCTGTCCGACCGCTACGGTGCCCGGCTTTTTGCCACGGGCGGAATGCTCCTCACAGCCGCCATGTACGCGGTCATGATGACCTTCCCGGCGAACTTCTCCTACTTGCCCTTCGCCTCGGTGATGTTCGTCGCAGGAATCGGTGGCGGCCTCTTCGCCTCGCCGAACACGGCCTCGATCATGAACTCGGTTCCCGCTCGCTACCGCGGGGCGGCTTCGGGGATGAGAGTGACATTCGCCCAGACCGGACTGCCGCTGTCCATGGGGCTGTTCTTCACCCTGCTCGTGTTCGGGCTGAACGACAAGGTGCCCTCGGCGATGTTCAGCGGACTCGTCGCCCACGGCGTCCCGGCAGTCGATGCTGCGAAGCTCGCCCACGTGCCGCCCCTCGGCTACATCTTTGCTGCCTTCTTGGGCTACAACCCGCTGAAGAGCCTGCTCGGCCCGGCCGTGCTCGGCCATCTCGCTCCGGGTCAGGCGGCAGCCATCACCGGGCGGGCGTTCTTCCCCCAGCTCATCGGTCCCCCGTTCAAAGATGCGCTCCTCCTAATACTCTCCTTTGCCGTGGTCATGTGCACGATCGCAGCGGTTGCCTCGGCTCTCCGCGGCGAAAAGTTCATCCACGTGGACGAGGAGTCGATCGCCCAGAAAGCACGGATGCGCCACGGTCACTTGGTGCACGCCCGTCACGCTGACGATGCCCTGCCGGCGCCCGCCGGGGTGCTCGGAGGAGCCCCGGATGGACCAAAGGTGCCCGTCACGCGAAAGTAGGGGCATGGGCATCAGCAGCATCGTCGTCGGCATCGACGGTTCGGAGACGAGCTACCGGGCTTTCGCCATGGCCGTGGGTTTTGCCGTGCGCGAGCAGGGATGCGTTCATGCCTGCTTCGTGGCCCACATGCCCGGGGCGGCCGCCATCGGCGGGTTCTTCGCGCCGATCCCGCTCGTGGCCGACGCCGAGAGCGACGAGCACCTCGCTCGCTTCGTCACCGGGGAGCTGTTCCAGGCACGCGTCGGCGGCGACTTCACCTGCCGCAGCGGTGACATCGGAGCTGAGCTCGAGCTCCTGGCGGAGACCTGCAAGGCCGATCTCATCGTCGTGGGACGTTCGGCGCACCCCCACCTCCATCTCGGCGGGGTCCCGCGACAACTGCTCGCCCGGGGGCGCTTCCCGATCCTCGTCGTACCGTGAGATGAGAGCGGGCTTTCTCCTTCGACGGGAGGCGGACGCGACCAAGACCGCGGGCGCCGACAGCGCCTATTCAGCCGCGCTCTAGATCCCCAGGCGAGCGCGCCTCATCAGTTCGCCCTTAGTGCGCCTGGTGACCGGCCGGTAAGCGGGCAGGGGCAGCAGGAACTCGTGGATGGCGTCGAGCACCCAGGACGGCTGGGGAAAGAACATCGAATCGAGCTCAGCGGCGGGGGTGATCCAATTCCGTGCCCCGACGATGGCCGGCGGTGCGTCGAGGTCGTCGAAGCAGAGCTGCGTGAGGTTCGCGGCGACCGTCTGCATGACGCTCCCGCGCTCGACCTCTTCGGACACGAGCACGACCTTGGCGGTCTTGCGCACTGACTCCACTAGCGGCTCATAGTCGATAGGGACAGCAGAGCGCAGGTCTATCACCTCTGCCGAAAGGCCGAAACTCGCCGACAGCTCCTCCGCCGCTTTGATCGCGGTGTACAGCGCCGGCCCGAGCGTCACGATCGTGAGGTCGCTGCCGGGCCGCTTCAGCGAGGGCTTGCTCAGCTCGATCTCGTAGTAGCCCTCGGGAACCCCTCCGGGTTCGAACTGCTCGCCCATGTCGTACAGCTTCTGGCTCTCGAGAAAGACCACCGGGTCGGTGCCGATGAGCGCTGAGTTCATCATCCCCTTGGCGTCGTAGGGCGTGACCGGGTACACGACCTTCAGTCCTGGTATGTGGTGCAGCAGCGCCGTCCAGTCCTGCGAGTGCTGCGCCCCGTACTTGTCGCCCACCGAGATGCGCAGGACGACGGGCATCGACAGGACGCCGGCTGACATGGCCTGCCACTTCGACAGCTGGTTGAAGATCTCATCGCCTGCGCGGCCGATGAAGTCGGCGTACATCAGCTCGGCGACGGCACGGCCTCCCTCCATCGCGTACCCGACCGCCGCCCCAACGATGGCGGCCTCCGAAATGGGCGAGTTGAACAAGCGGTGATAGGGCAACGCCTCGGTGAGACCGCGGTAAACGCCGAACGCGCCGCCCCAGTCGCGGTTCTCCTCGCCGAAGGCGACCATCGTAGGGTCGATGGCAAAGCGGTGGAGCAACGCCTCAAAGATGGCGTCGCGAATGTTGTACAGCTTCAGCTTGGGCACCGGCTCGCCATCCACCACGGCGGTGCGCACCTTGCCGGCGATCTGCTTGACCCGCGGGTTCTCTGCCAGGTCCCCCAGAAGCTCAGGTTCGCGCTCGTCGAAGCGCTCGACGCGTCCAGCGGAGAACATGACGCTGCCCACCATCTCGGAGCTGACGTCGATGCGCGGGCTTGCTTGTTCGTCGACTGCCAGGCGGAACATGTCGAAGACCAGGTCCTCGATGGCGGTCCTCGCCTCGTCCAGTGTCGACTCCTTCACCGCACCGGTATCCAGGACGTGCGCACGGAAGCTGCTGATACAGTCCGCGGCCTGCCACTTCTCGACCTCCTCGCGGCTGCGGTAGCTCGACGCGTCCGACGGCGAATGCCCGCTGTAGCGGTAGGTGAGAGTATCCAACAGCACTGGGCCCCGTCCCTCCAAGAGGATGACGCGGGCGCGCTCGAAGGCGTCGATCACCGCGAGCGGGTTGTAGCCATTGACCTCCTCGGCGTGCATCTGCTCGGGATTGACCCCAGCGCCGAAGCGGGCAATGGACTGCATGCCCGTCGTCTCGCCCTCGGGCTGGCCGCCCATGCCGTAGAAGTTGTTCATACAGTTGAAAACGATCGGTAGCCCGCCGCCGATTGATGGGTCCCACAGCTTGCGGTACTGGTCCATGGCCGCGAGCGTGACACCTTCCCACACCGGCCCACAGCTGAAGGAGCCATCGCCGATGTTGGCCACCACGATTCCGGGCCGGCGATTGATGCGCTTGAACAGGGCTGCGCCGGGAGCGATCGAGCCCGAGCCGCCGACGATGGCGTTGTTGGGGTAGATCCCAAAAGCGGTGAGGAACGCGTGCATCGAGCCGCCCAGACCGCGGTTGAAGCCGGCCTCACGCGCGAACATCTCTGCGTAGGCGCCGTACACGAGGAAGCGCTCAGCGAGCTCGCCGATGGGGACGCTGTACACCTTCTCGACCGGGGCCAGGACCGCGCCGTCGCGGTAGGAATGCATGACGTGCTCAAGGTCGTCGTCACCAAACCGGCGGATGGCGGACAGTCCCTTCGCGAGGATCTCGCCGTGGCTGCGGTGCGAGCCGAAGATGTGGTCCTGGGCAGTCAGCGTGTAGGCCATACCGACGGCCGCGGCCTCCTGCCCGATCGACAGGTGCGCGGGCCCGGCGTGGTTGTAGGTGACACCCTTGTATGCGCCCTTTGTCTTGATCTCGTTGAGGATCGTCTCGAACTCGCGGATCGCGCACATATCGCGCCAAATGTGCACAAGGTCATCGGGCGAGAACCGGGCAGACTCCTCGGCCATTGACAGGTTGTAAGCGTTGACCGGGATGTCGTTGAAGTGAATCGCACCCGGACGGAACACCTCGTCGGGGACAACCGGTATGGACTTGGGCATCTGCTCTCTCCTAGACCACTGTCACTGAGCCTTGAGGATCGCCGCGCGCAGCGCCTCGGCCACGGTCGGGTGCGGAAAGATGATCTCGCTGGCCTGCGCCAGCGTCATCTCTGCCTCGATCATCGCTCCGGCGGCGACGATGAACTCGCTCGACAAGTCACCGATGGCGTGCACGCCGAGGATCTCGCCGTGGGTCGCACCGGCGAGCGCCTTGACGAGTCCGGTCTCTCTCACGTGCTCGACGAGGAAGCGGCCGGCGAGGGCCATCGGCACCACGGCCTTGCGGTAGTCGATGGCAGCCGCCTTGAGCTCCTCCTCGGTCTTGCCCACCATCGCCACCTCGGGATGGGAGTAGATCACCGCCGGTATTGCGTCGTAACGCATGCGATCGGGCCGGCCGAACATCGAGTTGACCGCGACTATGCCTTCGCGGACCGCCACGTGCGCCAGCATGTGCCGCCCGGTCACGTCGCCGCAGGCCCAGATGTTGGGGACGTTAGTGCGGCCCTGGTCATTCACCCGGATGCCCCGAGCGGACGCGTCGACGCCCGCCTCTTCCAACCCGAGGTCGGCGACGACGGGGGTACGCCCGGTGGCGTTGAGGATGTACGTCGCCGAATCGCTGTGCTGTTCGCCGAGTGCATCCTGGTAGTGCAACTTGTCGCCTTCGATGCCCAGGACCACGCAGGAGAGGTGGATCTCGATGCCGCCACGGCGCAGGATCTTGAGCAGCTCGTCGGCAATGTCGCCATCGCAGCCGGAGGCGATCCTCGGCAACGCCTCGTACACAGTGACATCAGTGCCGATCTCGTGGAAGAAGGAGGCGAACTCGAGACCGATGTAGCCACCGCCGACGATCGCGATCCGCTCCGGCACTGTCGTGAGCTCGAATGCCGAGGTCGAGTCGAGAACGCGCTCGCCGTCGATGCCGGGGATCGGCGGGACCGCGGGCCGTGAGCCCGAGGCGATGAGGATGTTCGTTGCCTCGTAGCGCTCACCAGCGACCTCGACCGCGTTGCGGCCGACCAGGCGGCCGGCCCCGTGGAGCACCTCCACGCTCTTATCACGCAGTAACGCCGACACTCCACGCCTCAGAGTGGCGACGACGTTGTCCTTGCGCGTCACCAGCGCTGGCAGATTGAAACTGGGTGCGTCGATGATTATGCCGAAAGCAGCCGCCTCCCGGCACTCGCGGAACAATCGGGAAGAGCGCAGGAAGGTCTTTGCCGGGATACACCCGACGTTCAGGCAGGTGCCTCCCAGCTCAGCCTTCTCGACAAGGGCCACGCGCTTACCGAGACTGCCCGCGTGTGCGGCGGCCTCGTAGCCGCCCGGTCCGGCGCCGATGACGATCAGATCGAACACAGTGACTTCACGCTCGCAATCTTCTGCTTGACGACATTGAGGAACCTCGCTCCGGGCGCTCCGTCGATCACCTGGTGGTCGAAGGTGGCCGAGAGGCCGATGACGTCGATGAACTCGACTCCGCCATCGGGCTTGCGCACGGGCCTCAGTGTGATGGCATCTACGCCGAGGATGGCGACCTGAGGCGGGTTGATCACGGGCGTGAAGCACTCGACGCCGAGCCCGCCCAGATTGCTCACTGTGAAGGTGGCATCCACCATGTCATCGGCCCCCAGCGTTCCCTCGACCGCCTGCGTGGCCAGGGCGTTCATCCGGCCCGACAGCTCTGCGACGCTGAGTTCCTCGCTGCGCCGTACCACAGGGACGACCAGTCCCCGCGGCGTGTCGCAGGCGAAGCCCAGGTTGATGTGCACACGCTGATACAGCCGACCCTGAATCAGTTCCGCGTTGACCGCCGGAACCTCACGCACGGCCTGGATCACGCAGAACGCTACGAGGTCGTTGATCGAGATGTCCGGCGTGCCGGGCGAGGCCTTGATCTCGCGGCGCAGCGCGAGCAACGCGGTGGCGTCGGCCGAGCCGTGCAGCGTGTACTGCGCGGTGCCCAGCAGCGACTCCCGCATCCGCTGGGCGATCCTCTCGCGCATGCCGGAAAATCGGACCGGTGGAAGCACGAGATCGCCTGCGCGGATCATGCCACCCAGTCCCGAGCCCGCACCCCTGGGCTCGTAGCCGCTGTCGATCAGGCTGCGGGCGGCGCGGGTGACCGACGGCGAGGAGAGCAGCTGAGCGCGAACGTCCCTTTCCAGGATGCGTCCGCCGGGTCCGCTGCCGGTCACCGCCGGCGGTTGGAAGCCGTGTTCGGCTGCAAACCGCCGCGCCCGCGGGCTCATGCGCCCGACGGGCACCGGGATGTTTGCCGCCGGCACTGCGGGCTGGGCCGTGGGCCCCCCTCCGTTCGATCGCGGGATGGCGCTCGTCCCGTCGGCTTGACCGTCGGGCGCCGGTGACATCGCCCTGGGCGCCGTGCCCGTCTCCGCCGCGGCTGCCGGAGCATTACCGCGGCTCCCGCTCGCTGCCGTCCCAGCTGTGGTGGATGGGGCCGGCACCTGGGGCCGATAGCCCTCGACCGCCTCCCCAGCCTCGCCGATGACGCACACGTTCGTGAACACCGGGACCATCGCGCCGTCGTCGAAGAACAGCTCGAGCACGATCCCGTCCGTGGGCGCGGTGAGGTCAAAGGTGGCTTTGTCCGTCTCCATCTCGGCCAGAACGTCACCCGAGCAAACGGTGTCGCCCTTGTGCTTGTGCCAGGCTACGAGCAGGCACTGCTCCACGGTGTTGCCCAGCTTGGGCATCTCGACTGGCGTTGCCACGTGCTCAGAGTCTCCTTGCCAGCTCGCTGCCGGTGTATTCAGTCACGCCGGCCGTCCGCGGGCGCGGGTGGCTGTGAGGCGGCGACCTTCAACAGCTCCCTTTCTGCCTCCACCGACCAATGCCCGTCGTCGAGCTTGGACGCAACGGTCGGGAAGTTGCCCCTGAGCTCGGCGAGTGACAGCAGGCCGACCTCACGCAGGGAAGGATAGATCACTATCTTGCCGGCCATTGTCCTGTCCCGCAGGGCCGCCAACCCATCAGCTGCTCCTGCCATTCCGGAGATGGCATCAACGGAAAGGTTGGTGTCCAGACGCCCGGCGGCCATCCTTCCCAACAGCACCTCCATGTCGCTTACGACCGAGCCGCTGGATCCGAACATGTAGCAGCGCCGCGCGATGTAGCTGTCCAGGTCGATGTCCTGGCGGGTCGCCACGGCGATGCCCGCGAAGATGTTGATCAAACCTCGGTCCTCGCTGCTGGCGACTGCGTCCGCGACCAATGACGGCATCGGGACGAGGATCAGGTGATAGCTGAACGTGCCGACCAACGGCTCGCTGCTCGTATTCAGCAGCCGCAGTCTCACGCCATTGGCCTGCGCAAGCGGCTGGGCCTTGGCCGCCAACGAGCGCAGCCGGGCGTCGTCGAGGTCGGTGCCCACCACGGTGAGACCTTCCACGCCCGCGGACAGGCTGCGAAGGATGTGCATCTGCCCCATCGGTCCGGCTGCGCCGATAGCCAACAAGGTGTCGCCTGGTCGTAGCTCCCCGGTAGGGGGGATCGCGTCGTAGGAATCCGCGGCCGAGAACCCGACGGTGCCGATCCAGCGCGTCGCCTCGTAGTGGATCCGGCCGACCCCCACGGACGCCGGTGTCCCGATCAGGGCCCTCCCCAAGACGACATTGATAATCCCGCCCACGGCGAGCTTGTCGTTGAGGACATCGATCGTCGGCTTGGACGCTCCGAAGTAGACAATGTCGTCGAAGGCCGCGTCCGGTAGGTCGCGCACGTCGCTCGCGCGTGTCACCTCGATGCCCGGACCGGCCCAGACACAGTCGACCTCGGCCGCTGAGACGATTGTCACGAAGGCCGGTGGCTGACCGGGCTGAGCCGCCTCTGCCAAGCCCGTCACGGCGTGACCGTCATCGACGACCACCAGCAGCTGTCCACCGGGGGCCAGAGTGCGCCTGTTTGTTGTGGAGTAGGAGTTCTCAACGCACGCCCACGGCTCCACCAACGCCACGGCCGACGCGCTGGGCTCCTCGGACACGGCGATCAGCGACCGGGTGCCGGTGGCAGTGTCCACGACAACGCGCTCGTCCATCAGCACGTACTCCTGGAGCCCCCCTTCGAAGTTGTACCCGAAGGCGGCGTTGGAGCCCTTGGTGGGCAGTTGGCGGTAGTCGGTCTGCACGAGGCAGCGTTCGCCCACCCTGTGCCCGGTGACGTCGCTGCCTACCGCCACAATCCGGCACGACACCTCGTGTCCCGGCACGGTCGGCAGCTCGCCGGGCACGTAGCTTGGGATCTCTTCGAGCACCTCCGGGGCGATGCCCGACACGACCTCCCCTTTGCGAGGATGGGCCGAGAACTGGTTCAGCAGCTTGAGGTCGGAAAAGCACAGACCGACGGCCTCGACCTTGGCCACGAGCTGGCGGGCGCGTGGTCGCGGCACGCTCTTGCTCCTGTTGAGCACGAGCTGTCCGGGACCGACCAGCTGCACGCCGTACTGGGTGGCCGGGAGAGCAGCGTCGTCTTCGTCTGGGGTCATCGTGTCCGTGTATTTATCGTGGTCGTGCGACGGGAGACTGTGGTCTTCGTGGGCGTATGTGATCGTAGGCGATCGCTGCGACCATCCAACAATTGAGGCTCGTGCGGCGCCAATTGAGGTTAGTGCAGCATCACTTGGCCACCGGTGACCGGGAGCGCCTGGCCGGTCTCGTACTCCTGTTCGATCAGGTAGTAGATGGCCTTCATTACGTCGGCCGTCGTGCAGCCGCGCTGCATCGGCACCTTGCTCGTGTAGTACCTCTTCACGTCCTCCAGTGTCTGAGCGCCGGGGACCTTCCCGGCGCTCAAGTACTGAACGAACAGCCCGGTCTGTGGGTCCGACCACAAGGGTCCGTCCAAGAAGTTGCCGGGGCAGATGGAGTTCACCTTGATCCCGTCGGCGACAAGCTCAAGGGCAAAGGATTGGGTCAGGCCGACTCCTCCGAACTTGCTGCCCGCGTAGGCAAAGTTCTTCTCCGATCCGGCCAGGCCGGATTTCGAGTTGATCTGGATGATGTCGCTCCAGTAGCTCGGACGCACGCGGCGCGGGATCGCCATCACCGGTACTGCCTTCTGCACGCATAGAAAGTAGCCCTTGTAATTCACTGCGGTGGACAGATCGAAGTCGCCCTCGGTCTGAGTCTTGACACTGGCGGCCCTGAGCACGCCGGCGTTGGAGACCAGCAGGTCCAAACCGCCGTAGGCGCGTACGACCTGGTGGACCAGCTCGTCGACCGACGCCGCGTCGGCGACGTCGACAGGCAGGCCGATCGCGCGCCCGTCGCCCCACTCCTCCGACAGGGCCGCGGCGGCCGCCTGAGCGCCCACGTCGTTGACGTCAGCCATGGCGACGTGGGCACCCTCAGCAGCAAGGTCCCGCGCGATTTCCAGACCAAACCCCTGGGCTGCGCCGGTGACAAGGGCTACCTTGCCCGCGACGCGTCCGGCATGGTGGCCGCCCGACGCCACTTCCCGTCGGTAGGACTCGACCTCCCAGTCCTCGATGAACCGTCGCAGCCCGTCGTCAAGGCACTCGACCCCGCCCAGTCCTACGGCGTCCGCCATGACGTCGATCGCGTCCTTGTAGACCTGGCGCACCGCGTCGGCAGCCGACCATGTGTCACCGGCCGCGAACAGTCCGAGTCCTTTGACCAGCACCACGTTGGGCAGCGTCTGATGCTGGCGCCGATACTCCCCGACGGCATGGGTGAGGCGCCGCACCGGGTCACTGTCGGCCGCGTCCTCAAACCACAAAGGGAAGGACTTGCAGTAGACGATCTGGTCCGGGCAGAGCGGGCCCAGAGCCGTCAAGGCTTCTCCGTCGCTTCCGCCGGCCAGGCGCATCGTCGAGGGTGAGTCGTCCAGCGTGACGACCTTCAGGGCCTCGCCCCAGCTCAGGAGCGCGCGTAGCGCCGGAGCGATCGTGTTGATCAGCTCGCGTGATCGGCTCACGTCTACCGTGGCCACCACGCCGAAAGGCTGGACGAGCCTGGTCGGCTCAAGGATGCGCTCCAGCTCCTGGAACAACCAGTCGGTGTGGTCCCGGATCTCGTCAGGGGTCTCGCCGCTGACAACCAGGCCGTGGTTGCCCATGATTATGGCGCGCGGACCCTCCCGGCCCGTCCTGGCCTGGTAATCGCCAAGGGCCCTCTCCAGGGTCTTGGCAAGCAGGAAGCCGGGATCGATAGGGCCGATCCACAACACCTGGTCACCCAGTTCACGCTCGAGGATCGCACCACCGTCGCGCGAGCAGCTGAAGGCGTTGACCAGCCTCGGGTGCGTGTGCACGACGAAGCGGCCGGGAATCAGGTGGTGCAGCACCGCCTCAACCGAGGGACGCTTCCCCGCTTGCGGTTCGACGCGGGCCGCGAGCACCGCTGCTTTGAACTGCTCCTCTCGCTGTTTGCGGTCGGTGCTGAGCGTGCTTTCCAGAAGCGTCTGCAGCGCCACTCGATCCAGCTCGACGATCCCCTCCGGGCCGATCGTTGCCAGCGCGTAGCCGCTGGCCTTGACAAGCAGACGGTCACCCAACTTCACCGACGTGTTGCCCCCGCCGGCCAGCACGAACTGCGGGTCTGAGCCGTAGTAGTGGGACAGGTCGAGGAGGTGCTCGAGTGGGCTCGCTGTGTCATCGAACAACGGCCATGGCCGTGTGGAGGAAGTCACTGCTGGGTGGTCCCTGCTGCTCTTGTCGTCTTCGTTGGTTCCATTGCCACGCTCCTATCCCCGTCTGGTCGGCGGAACGCCTCGATGACCATCGCACCCAGTCCTGCCAGGGCAGCGATACGCCGATCGTGCGTTGCGAAGCCCGGGTTGGGGTTACCCCCTGCGTCCACGTAGCCCGATTGCTCGCGCGCCGACAGGTACTGGTGCGCCGCCACCACGCACGCGCCCTCCCAGAACAGCTCCGCCACGCGCGCCGAAACCGGCACGCCGCCCTTGCATTCGGGCGTCATCGGCGCCAGCTCGAGCGTATTGTGCTCGGTGCCCCCTAGCACGATGATCCCGGCGCCACGCAGTTCGGTCGCGTAGCGGTTCACTGTCGCGGGGGCGTTACGACCTGGGATGATCTCGGCACACCAGATCCCTCGTGCCACCAGCGCGTCCACGAGATCATCGACCGACTCCTCGAACTGGCACAAGGGTGAGGCTCCGTCGGCCAGGATTGGATAGCACGGCACACCACCAAGGGCGAGCACCAGCGCATAGGCCATGTCGGCGTCGAGGACGGACTCCTCGACGTAGGCGGGCTTGCCCGCCTTCATCAACTGGGAGCGGATCTGGTTCTGAACCGTGACCGGGTCGTCGGGCTCCGCGCACTCCACGCCCAGCACTCGCCGCAGCATGCCGGCGCGCTCTCGGACCCCGAGCTGAGCGAACAGCGCCTCCTGGAACGCCTGGGCGACGTGGCGCTCTTGCAGGTACACCGTGCTGGGCGGAACCACGTAGCGGCGCGCCAGCGTCGACTGGACCGACGCAACGCTGACGGCTGTGGCAACGCCACTGTCCTGCATCAGCGCGGTCATCTTCTTGATCATCACGTCTATGCGGGCGAGGTCGGCGTCGCGGATCCGCTGCATGAGCCGCTCCGCCTCGGCGGGCATCGGAGCAAAGCGCGTGATGCCCTTGCCGCACAGGTACATGCGTCCCGGATTGTCGGGATCGTTGACCTTGATGCCGGCGGTCTTCAGCTCTGGGACCAGACTGATGATCTCCACTCCGAAAAGAGGGAAGACGCCACGCGAGCGCGCCGACTGTGCGAACCGTGCGTAGACGGCGAAATCGTAGTAATTGCTCGAGCCCAGAACCTGCAGCCCTGCGTCGGCAGCCAAGTCGACCGCCTTCTCGACGGTCTCGAACGCCGAGAAGTTGGGCGGCAGGTGAACATGAGTGTTGACCCTCGGGTGCGCGCTCCGCGCGAGCCCATCCTTCTTCACTCCAACCTGGGCGAGCGCGTTTTTGGTCACGCCGGCCGGTGGCGCGGGGATCTCAGCGAGTCCCTCGAACGCGAGCGCGGGGAGTCCGCGCAGCGGCGCGAGAGGATCGGGGAACTCTCCGCCAGGCACCGGGCCGGTCATGGCCGAGGTCGCTGTTGCATCGGCGACATCAGGACTGGGCATCGACGACATCAGGACTGGTCACCATCCTACTCTTTCAGGTTCCCCGTCCCGCCTGGGCACCCTTGGCCCTGAGCTCGATGATCCGCTCCCCGGTCGGTCGTGGCCCGCTTCTCGGCGATCTCGGTCTGGCCCGTGGCTGCGGCCACGATGCGCTCCTCGGAGACCTCACTGTGAGAGAACTCGGCGACGAGCCGTCCCTCCCGCATGACGAGGGTCCGG
>Ga0371490_1000140_pt1 | contig 71131 bp, 59 predicted proteins | sample MB2SIPfraction_FD_207959 | JGI IMG/M metagenome (GOLD analysis project Ga0371490, IMG submission 207959) | Lab enriched peat soil microbial communities from McLean, Ithaca, NY, United States - MB28FN SIP fraction | ecosystem: Environmental > Terrestrial > Soil > Wetlands > Peat | place: USA... | reverse complement strand
CCTCTCTTTCCCGGCTATGTCTTCTGCCAGTTTGATGCGCTGAATCGCTTACCGATCCTTGTTACACCCGGTGTGATTGCCGTGGTCGGCCGTGGCAGAGTTCCCCTTCCGGTGGACGATGCTGAGATTGCTGCCATCCAAACGGTTGTCTCCTCTGGCTTGCGCGCCGAACCGTGGCCCTACCTTGAAATTGGCCAGAGAATTCGGATCGAGAGTGACGCTCTCAGCGGTCTAGAAGGCATTTTGATCAAATTCAAAGGGAATCATCGCATCGTGGTCTCCGTTTCGCTGCTTCGTCGATCCGTCGCGTTGGAGATCGATCGGAGCTGCGTGCGTCCCCTGGGACCGACCCGAGCCCCCGCTCTCGAGCCGATCATGTCGCATCCATTGCAGCAAGGAGTAGTTGCCTAGGACGGCAATTAAGCATGGCAAGTTCTGATGGTCTAGCGGTCGCCGCAGAGATTCCTAACTGGCCGAGATCTTCAGCCAGGTCGAAGAGTTAGGACACAGGAACAGGAATGGGAAATAGCGACTCAAAGAACGCCACTCATAGAAGCCAAGGAGCGCGACAGGGAAATGGCCGGAAAGTGCTCTCGCGCTTCGGCAAACTGCTAGCGTGCCGCGAAGACGTTCTCAGAGAAGAAGCGTTCCACGCGATGCTGACTCGCGAACGTCTGCGCGCGGAGCGTTCTCGTAAGCCATTCGTTCTGATCCTGCTGGACTCACATGGGGTACACAAAAAGGCGAGGGACGTGGTTTTCCTCGAGGGACTCACGTCGGTCGTCTTTGATGCAACTCGAGAGACCGACATCATTGGCTGGTACAAGGAGGGCCTGATTCTCGGCGTGATATTCACGGAAGTCAGCCTAGAGGGGAAGAGTCCCATTACCGAGGTCTTGCATTCCAAAGTTATGGCCGCCTTGCGGGATAATCTTGATCACAAACTGGTGTCCAAACTTGCCGTTTCGGCTCATCTCATTCCAGAAAGTTGGGATATGCACCGACCCGATCCCGTGGCCGACGTCGAGGTGTACCAAGATTATTCTCGAAAGGTTCTAAAAAAACGGCTCCCGATCATCATCAAGCGCGGGATTGACATTGTGGGGAGCAGCATTTTCTTGCTGGTCCACTCGCCCCTTCTAGTAGCTATCGCTTTGGCAATCAAGCTAAGTTCGAAAGGTGAGGTCATTTTCAAACAGGAACGGGTGGGATGGTTGGGGAAAAGATTCCAGTGCTTTAAGTTTCGTACAATGTACACAGACAATGATCCAAAGATCCATCGTGATTACGTCCATCAGCTTATCGCGGGCAAGGCGGCGAAGCAGAACGAGAGCGAGACCGAACCCGTCGTGTACAAGATTACGAGTGATCCGCGGGTCACACCGATTGGGAAATTCCTCCGCAAGCTTAGCCTGGATGAGTTTCCGCAGTTTTGGAATGTATTGCGTGGCGAAATGTCTCTCGTGGGCCCGCGTCCTCCACTGCCGTATGAATTTGAGCTCTATGATGATTGGCACCGCCGCAGAGTATTCGAGATGAAACCCGGTGTCACGGGATTATGGCAAGTGAGTGGCCGGAGTCGTATCTGCTTTGATGACATGGTCCGCTTGGATCTGCGCTATTCGCAGTGCTGGTCGGTGTGGTTGGACCTTAAGATCCTTCTCGTTACTCCACTTGTGGTCCTGATGGGTGACGGCGCTTACTGATCTCTGGGGATGTCGCTGGTCTAGCAGGGCTGGAAAGCCCATAGTCCCCAAATTCCATCGCTTTCTCCTCGAGCCGATCTTAAACAGCTTCGGAACATGGTTTTCTGAGGTACCTCGCAAAGCTCCCATCGCGATCTGACTTGGCCGTACATCTCAATTGTCGACTTGCCAAATCGCAGTCTTTTGTGCGGCTCTTCGAATCCCACATTGCAAGAGCGCGGCGCGAGAAGACAAGTGTAGGTCGTATGGGAGTTTTGGCGCGCTCGCGTCCATGGAAATGACCAGAAACCTCAAGAACTAACGCAAGTAATACATCACCATGAATACCCCCGTCTCTTGAACTTCTCTCCATTCCAGCAATCTCTCTGATCGAGTCAACCTTGGCACAAGAATACTCATCAAGCAGCGGAATGCCACCACAGGCGCTCCTCGAAGCCGTTTCGGTTCGAGAGCGAGGCGACGTTCCTGCCGACAATTGTGGTTCACGACTAAATATTCCCGCACTGAATGCTCTGGCACTGCGGTCGCTTGTTTCGTTGTTCGAGGAAAAAGAAAAGCTCTTCTCTCGGCGCGTCACTTTGACGGAGGACGGATTTCACCGGGAAGGGACATCACGAAAACGCACGGTCATTGCGCTCTTGGGTCTGCAGCGTCTAGCGGAGTCGGGGGGCGCACCACCTGTCGACGTCGCTTCGATTCGAGATGTGCTCTTGGGAGACACAAGCTGGGTCAGGAGTGTCGGAGATCTAGGCCTTCTGATCTGGTTCACAGCCAAGTGCGCGCCCGAGAGACTCGGAGTGCTGCTCAAGGAGTGGGAATTGGGGACGGCCCTCGAGAGTTACGCGGATGGCCGCCAGGCGTGCACCAAGGGATTAGCTTGGTTTCTGGCGGGCATAGCGCATGCACGACTAGCGTGTCCCGGAAGGCTTCCGGATCTGACAGACGTCCTGGTGGATACGTACCACTTGCTTCAGGACAACCAAAGCAAGGGCGGAATCTTCGGTCACGCAGGATTTCCCCGGTTCCTTCAGCATATCTTTTGCAACCGCCTTGGAACGTTCGCCGATCAAATTTACGCGATTTACGCGCTCACAACGTTCGCAAAGGCATTTCAGATTGAGGAACCACTTGAGTCCGCATTGGGTTGTGCGAACGCGGTTTGCGCGCTCCAAGGAGAAATGGGCCAATGGTGGTTCCTTTACGACAAACGTACGTGCCGCGTCACGAATCGATACCCGGTGTTTTCCTTCCATCAGGACGGAATTGCACCTATTGGCTTCCTTGCCTTGGAAGAAACTACTGGCCAGAACTTTAGCGAATCGATCTACAAAGGGTTGTCGTGGCTTGCCGGAGCGAATGAACTTGGGTCTGACCTGCGGAATCTGGATCGAGGTTTGATTTGGGATTCCATCGCGCCGAGGCGGCGGGTAGCGAATTATTGTGAGGCGGCGCTCAGCTTTCTGAACATCTCCCGTGGGCCACAGGCAGAGAGCCTCCACATTCGTTATGAGGTCCGGCCCGATCACTTCGGATGGTTGCTCTACGCCTTCGGCAAGTTTGGCCTGCCGAATCCAGTGATTGCGCTCGAGGTCGATACAACACATTAAGGGAATCAGCCGATGCGCTGCATGGAAACGCAGATCGGAGGAGTTGTTGGAGGACACGGGCCCCAACAGCAGATTTGTTAGACTTTGAGGTCCGCGCCGCTCAGGTCCGGTGCGGGTCTCAGTCCTGCGTGCGCAATACCAGGTGGAACGGCTCGAAGGTTCAACTTGGATGATAAGGTGCTGATTGGCTTGGAGCGCAGGGATGGGTGCCACAAGGATGCCGCTTGTCAAAATGTGGTAAGAGTTTTCCCTCAATTCTTCTTTTGCAAAGCTGGCTGCGCTAGGCCAAGTTCCTTTTTCCTTTTAACCCAAGCGTTTTCAATCAATTAAGGCATGATTGGTTTCATTGGTTCTTCATAGAGCCTGCGATAGTCTGGCAGTCTGATTGCGATATCTGCCGTTGGAGAGTATAGTTTCTTCTCTTGTGTCTAAGTTGTTTATTTTGTTATACTTAGTATTACATGATGCAAGAATGCTGATGTCCCTAAGTATCATTAATGGCGGTAGCCTGCCCAAAGGCTGCGCGATGTTGGCAACACCCAGCACAATGAGATACCCCGACTCTTCTAGGAGCCATTTTGCAACTGATCGTTTTGTTTAGCAAGAAAGGAGAGTTGGTGCGCCTGTGAATGAATTCTGCTCGATTGCTCCAGATGTGACATTAGCGGAGGGAGTCAAGCTTTCTAAATTCATCAACCTTTACGGCTGCCAAATCGGAGAGAACACCAAAATCGGAGCCTTTGTTGAAATCCAGAAGAACGCAACCGTTGGAAAGAACTGCAAGGTCTCCAGCCACAGCTTTATTTGTGAAGGCGTCACCATCGAGGACAACGTGTTCATCGGTCATGGAGTTACCTTCATCAACGACTCCTACCCGCGCTCTACCACACCATCCGGGGACCTTCAGACGGAGGCGGACTGGAAAGTGGAAAAGACCTTGGTGCGAAAGGGAGCATCCGTCGGATCTGGTTCGACAATTTTGAGCAATGTGACCATCGGTGAAAATGCCATTGTCGGTGCAGGGAGTGTGGTAACCAAGGACGTACCGGCGAACGCGATTGTGGCTGGAAACCCTGCCAAATTCTTGCGGTTTACTACGGATCATAAAAGGTAAGGCTATGGCCAACCCAACGAAAATCCCATTTCTCGATCTGGTGACACCCCACAAAGAGCTGGAGGATGAACTGTTGGCGGTGGTGAAGAAGGCATTCAGCAACGCCGGCTTTATCGGGGGCCCGATGGTGCAGGATTTCGAGCACGAGTTTGCGCAATTTTGCGATGTCAAGTTCTGCGTGGGCGTGAATAGCGGGACGGACGCGCTGCGTTTTGCCTTCATGGCGGCGGGCGTCGAACCGGGCGATATCATCGTCACTGTTCCTCATACGTTTATCGCTACGACCGAAGCGATTTCGCAAGCGGGTGCCACCATCGCGTTTGTGGATATCCACGAAAAGACCTACACGCTCGATCCCAGCAAGTTGCGGGAGTACATCGAGAAGAATTGCGACTTCGACGCCAAGACTGGAAAACTGATCGAGCGCGCTTCCAGACGCAGAGTGGCCGCGGTTGTGCCGGTTCATCTCTATGGGCAGACGTCGGACATGGATCCGATCCTGGATCTTGCTGCGAAATATAATCTCGTGGTGATTGAAGACGCTTGCCAGGCGCACGGGGCAGAGTATTTTTCAAAGAAGGCAAACGCGTGGAGGAAAGCGGGCTCCATCGGCAAGGCTGCTGCATTCAGTTTCTATCCGGGGAAGAATCTCGGCGCGTGCGGTGAAGGTGGTGCAATCACCACAAATGATGAAGCCATGGCGCAGCGGATGAAAATGATTCGCGACCACGGCCAGGCAAAGAAGTACTATCACGACATCGAAGGCTACAATGGTCGGCTCGACTCCATCCAGGCGGGATGGCTGTCCGTCAAGTTGCGGCACCTCGCCGCGTGGAATGAGGCGAGGCGTGCCCTGGCCCATCGCTATCACGAACTGCTGGCAGAGGCAAAGGAATCCGTTACGCTTCCTGTGGAAGCAGCCTGGACAAAGGGCGTGTACCACCTGTATGTGGTGCGTGTACGGGATCGCGAAGCACTGCAGACCTTTCTTGGAGAGGCTGGCATTGGCACGGGAATCCATTACCCCATCCCCCTGCATCAGCAGAAGGCATATCAGCAGTTAGGGTATCGTGCCGGCGACTTCCCCGTAACGGAGAGGGTTGCACGCGAGATCGTTTCTTTGCCGATGTTTCCACAGATGAACCACAGCCAACAGGACGAAGTCGTCGCCAAGATCAACGAGTTCATTAACTGCAGGGTCCCAGCGGTGCGGTAGAATGATTGGTTGCCGCGCCGGACCCGGAGGATGCTACGATTGATTGTGTTGACCTCAGTTGCTCGAAAAAATCCTTTTCCTCAATCGCTTTTTGACGGTGGACGGGCTGAAAACCAGGCCCATGGCGCAGCCTTCTTGATTCGGGTTGATTGCCTAAAGGGGGCACCACCAGGCTCTGCTGTTCGCGGATTTGCAATGTTTATCTGACTGGGTGACGTTATCATCGCAATGAAGTAGGCCTAGGTGTTTTCCCCTCAAGACGTGGGGCAATGCAGAGTGGTTTTCAGAGTTGAGATGGCAACCCCTCTCGTACGCGATCACGGTGGAATTTATGCCTGAGCATTTTAATTACGCCCTGATTACACCCGCCCGAAACGAGGCGCAATATATAGAATTGACCATCAAGTCCGTGGTTGCCCAGACTCTGCGTCCCGTCAAATGGGTAATCGTGAATGACGGATCAACCGATACCACTGCGGAGATCGTCGCAAAATATACGGCTGAACACCCATGGATTGAGCTCATCCAGATGCCCGAACGCAAGGAACGAAATTTTGCGGGGAAGGCTCTGGCCGTCAGTGCGGGCCAGAACAGATTGCTAGGCCTGGAGTACGACGCCATCGGAAATCTAGACGCCGACGTTTCCTTCGAGCCGGATTATTTTGAATTCCTTATGCGGAAGTTCGCAGAGAATCCTAAGCTCGGAGTTGCTGGCACTTTATTCCTGGAAGGCAACATGCAGTACGACTACGAGCTTGTCGGCATTGAGCACGTGGCAGGAATGTGCCAGATCTTCCGGCGTGAGTGTTTCGAAGCCATCGGCGGTTACCCCGCCATTAAGTCGGGAGGTATTGACCTGATCGCCGTTCTGAGTGCAAGGGCCAAGGGCTGGGAGACCAGAACCTTCCTCGAAAAAAGCTTTATTCATCACCGGAGCCAGAGTGGAGCCCTGTATTCCGGCCTTCGCAGCAAGTGGTATATGGGCCGCAAGGACTATCTCCTGGGAAACCACCCCTTGTGGGAGTTCTTACGCTGCGTTTATCGAATGCAGCACCAACCCTACGTCATCGGCGGAGCCCTCGCGCTCGCTGCATATCTGTGGTACGCACTTCGTGGCGTGGAAAAAACAATGCCGAAAGAGCTCATCGCTCTTCGCCGAAGCGAGCAAATGAAGCGATTGAACTCAATCATTCGGCGTCATCTTCATTTTTCTGTCGCTCATGGGTAGAAGCCCGCGTCGAGTCCGACACCGCGATATGAAGGCGTAAGCGATGACAACACAAAGTAATCATATCAGCGTGTGCATTTGTACATACAAGCGGCAGACCTTTCTGCGGCAATTGCTTACCGAACTTGGCAATCAGGAAACTGGTGGACGTTTTACATATTCGATCATCGTCGCCGATAACGATCACTTGCGTTCAGCCGAACCCCTCGTATCGGAATTCGCGGCAACTTCGAATATTGCTGTCAAATACTGCGTAGAACCCCAGCAGAGCATCGCGCTTGCGCGCAACAAGGCCGTCCAGAACGCGACTGGAGACTATATCGCCTTCATCGACGACGACGAGCTACCAGAGAGAAACTGGCTCCAGTCGCTGTTCGCCGCCTGCGAGAAATATGGCGTGGACGGCGTGCTCGGGCCGGTGAAGCCCTATTTCGGAGACGGTGTCCCACGATGGATCGTGAAGGGCAGGTTTTACGACCGGCCCTGCTATGAGACTGGCTTCGTCCTTGCGCCCGGGCAGACTCGAACCGGAAACGTGCTGCTCAAAGAACACGTGTTACGAGGGACCAATTCGCCGTTCCGGCCCGAGTTCCGGTCTGGAGAGGACGTGGATTTCTTCAGGAGAGCGATCGAGCAGAGGCGTGTCTTCATTTGGTGCAATGAAGCGGTAGTGTATGAAACCGTGCCGCCAACGCGATGGAAGCGCAAGTACCTCCTAAGAAGGGCCCTACTGCGAGGGGCCTGTGCAGCGCTGCGGCCGACCATCGGCGTGCGCGACGTCGCTAAGTCGGTCATCGCTGTTCCCATCTATGGGCTTGCCTTGCCCTTTGCGGCACTTTTGGGCCAGCACAGATTTATGGGCCTGCTGGTCAGGCTGTGTGATCACTTGGGGAAGCTACTCGCGCTGCTAGGTATAAATCTGGTAGCAGAGCCATATGTCGCATCGTAAGTGCGAGATCCGTTATGAAACTCCCTTTCAATCTCGGGGAGAGACGATCGGATATAGGGGCGGATCATACGAGCAGCTCGTACACAGTTCGACAAATCGCTGTTGGATATCATCCGTCACCTAGAGAATTGTTTTGCGACCTAAATCACAGGACACATCTTCGCCCAGCCACATGCGCGTGAGGACATGACCGCCTTCTTTAAAGAGGCAGGAGATTCGCAATGCAATCATCGATAAACGTGCACGGAGTGGACATCCGGATCGAGGGACGGCTGATCCGAATCGCTCGACTGGAGCGGGAAAAATACGAAGTGCTGACCGAGCCAGAGTCGGTCCTGGAGGGCCTCCGCAACTCGGGCGCCAGAATCGACCTGTTTACCTTCGTACAGGCTCTGACCGAGACGCAACCAAAGTATACCTACCCTTTGGAATGGGATAACCTTGCTGTGCTTCCAGTGTCCACTTTCGACGAATGGTACAGTCGCCAGATTCGCTTCGCTCCTCGCGGCCGCATCCGACAGGCCGAGAAGAAAGGTGTGACTGTCCGGGAAGTGCCATTTGATGACAGTCTGATAAGAGGGATCTGGAATGTCTACAACGAAAGCCCGATTTGCCAGGGAAAGCGGTCGCGTCATTACGGAAGCGACCTTCAAACCGTACGTAAGAAAGAGGCGACCTTCCCCGACAAGAGTGTTTTTGTCGGCGCATTTCTGGGTAGCGAGATGATCGGTTTCCTGAGGATGGTTGTCGACGAACTGCAAAAACAAGCGAGGCTGATTGAGTTCATGTCGATGGTGCGCCATCGGGACAAGTGTCCCTCCAATGCCCTGATTGCTCAGGCCGTCCGGTCCTGTGCCGAGAGGGGAGTGCATTTTCTGATTTACGAAAGGTTTGCCTATGGCAAAAAAGCGGCGGATGGCCTCTCACAATTCAAGGAAGTAAATGGGTTCGGACGTGTCGATATTCCCCGCTATTACGTGCCGCTGACATATTTTGGCTCTCTCGCCTTTCGGGTTGGCCTCCACCGGAACTTAGCGGAGCACTTGCCAGCGACCCTTGGAGAGAGCATACGACAGGTTAGGAGCGCCTTGTACAGGTGGAGATTCCGCCACGTTCTTGATACCTCGAGGAGCTGAACACTGTGCCCGGCATTGTTGGTCTAATTACGAAAAAACCTCGAGCGGACGCCGAATCGGAGTTGCTGAGAATGAAAGAAGCCCTCCACCACGAGCCGTTCTATGTGACGGGGACGTGGATCAATGAATCCTTGGGGGTATATGTGGGGTGGAGTGCGCATAGGGGCTCGTTTGCGGACGGGATGCCTCTATTGAATGAAAAGAGCGATCTTGTGCTCGTGTTTGCAGGAGAGGATTTTCCCGAGCCCGGAACGGCAGAGCGATTAAGAGCACGCGGGCACGCACTCGATTCCTCCGAAGCGTCCTACCTAGTGCACTTATCTGAAGAGGATCCAAGCTTTCCTGCAGGCCTGAATGGCTTTTTTCACGCAATCCTGGTGGACCTTGCCCAGGGGACAGTCACGCTTCTGAATGACCGCTACGGCATGCAGCGCCTGTACTACCATGAATCGAAGGACGCTTTTTATTTCGCTGCGGAAGCGAAGGCGATTCTTGCCGTTCGCCCCGAGCTGCGCTCGTTGGACCCAGCGAGCTTGGGCGAGCTGATCGCCTTAGGGGCGGTTCTGGAGAACCGGTCTTTATTTCAAGGGATTTCCGTAATGCCGGCGGCTTCGCTCTGGAGGTTTCGCAACGGCTCCATCGAACACCAGGGCACCTATTTCGATCCCGGAGAGTGGGAAGCTCAGCCAGCCCTCGATCCCGATGCGTATTACCGTGAACTGCGCGGGGTGTTCTCTCAGAAGTTGCCCAGGTATTTCTCCGGGCGGCAGCGCGTGGCGATGTCGCTCACAGGTGGATTGGACACCAGGGCGGTTATGGCCTGGTACAAAGGGCCAGCGGGCTCACTGCCGTGCTACACGTTTGGAGGAGTCTATCGTGACTGCCGGGATGTTCTGGTTGCACGCCGGGTTGCACGAGCATGCGGCCAGCCGCACGAGGTGATTCAGGTTGGTGCGGATTTTTTTTCGCGATTTCCTCAGCTCGCTGAACGGACCGTATACCTGACGGAAGGCTGCGCCGGGGTGAGTTGCGCCCCGCCGTTATACGTGTGCCAACAGGCGCGCGACATTGCCCCCGTAAGAATGACCGGCAACTACGGAGACCAAATTCTTCGCCGATTCCGGGCGTTCAAGCCCACCCTGCCCGCTGCCGAGGTGTTCCGGCCGGAACTGATGGCGCATGTCATTGCCGCCCACGAAACATACAATCGCATCGCGAACACGCATCCGCTTTCGTTTGCTGCATTTCGCCAGGCTCCGTGGCATCACACCAGCCTTTTGGCCCTGGAACAGACTCAACTCGTCCAGCGTTCTCCGTTCTTCGATAACGACTTAGTCCGGATCAATTTCCGGGCGCGGGCGTCCGCCATTGAAAACAATAAGGCGCGCCTGCGGCTGATTGCGGACGGAAATCCCGCGCTGCGATCGATACGCACGGATATAGGCGTCGGAGGCAAGCACGAGGCCTTCTTGGGCGCAATGGTTCGCCGTTGGCAGGACTTCACCTTCAAGGCCGAGTATGCCTACGATCACGGCATGCCCCAGTGGCTGGCCAGAGCGGACCATGCACTATCGCCGTTTCATTTCGAGAGGCTGTTCCTTGGACGTCACAAGTATTACCACTTTCGCGTCTGGTACCGTGACGTGCTCTCCAAGTATGTTCAGGACATGCTGCTTGACCACTTGACGCTATCCCGTCCCTTTCTGGATCGTAAGGCGGTGGAAGCCGTTGTGCGGGGCCACCTGAAAGGCGACCGCAACTATACGACCGAGATCCACAAGCTGTTATCGATTGAACTGCTGCACCGGCTTTTTGTAGACGCTGCATGACGTTGTAGCCGAGCTTTAGGACGACTTACCAACTGCCAATGGATCCTTCACTTGCTAGCCTGATTTGTGCGTGCGGAATCATAGGGCTGTTCTACCTCGACCGGGACAAAACGGTCCGCACCTCGAAAGCTCTCTGGCTTCCTGTTATTTATCTCTGGATCGTTGGATCGCGGGCTGTATCACTTTGGCTGCGCATTACTCCGGCTGCAGGCACAAACGTTCAGCTCGATGGTAGCCCAATCGACGCGGCTGTTCTTGGAGTTCTCTTGATCGCTGCTATTGCAGTAATTGTCCGGCGGGGTCAGCGGGCACTCTCTTTCATAACTGTCAATTGGCCGATACTGATTTACTTCCTCTACTGCCTTATCAGTGTTGTGTGGTCATATCATCCGGATGTTGCGTTCAAGCGTTGGATTAAGTCAATCGCCGACCTAGCGATGTGCCTTGTCATCGTGACTGATCCTCAGCCAGTTGCCGCTCTCAAGCGTCTAATTTCACGAGTAGGTTTCCTTCTATTACCGGTATCGGTATTGCTCATCAGGTATTATGGCGATCTCGGGCGAGGATATTCACCGGAAGGACTGCCAATGAATACTGGCGTGACAACATTCAAGAATGAACTCGGGCTGCTTGTGTTTGTTGTCTCGCTCTATACGTTTTGGCACGTGATGACTCTCCTGCGCGCTGGAAGTCGGCCGAACCGCACGCGACATCTGCTGGCGCAAGGCGCGCTATTGGCATTCGGAGTCTCGCTTTTTGTCATGGCCAACTCGCAAACGTCGATCGCCTGCTTCATCCTTGGCTGTGGGCTCATCCTTGCAACAGGGCTACGTGCCACGCGAAGTCGGCCTGCCATAGTGCATGCGTTATGCCTACTGCTTCTTCTCACAGGCGCGTTGACCCTATTTTTCGGCGGTGGAGCGGATGTTGCGCGTGCCATGGGCAGGGATGCAAATTTCTCGGGGCGGACGGACATCTGGGCTGCCCTGATCAAAGCAGCGCCGAACGCAATCGTGGGCGCCGGATTTGAGAGTTTCTGGATTAGTCCGAACGTGCTGACGTTCCAGCACATTCTTGATGCTGGAAACTGGTACCATCCTGAGACTCTTAACGAATCGCATAACGGTTATCTTGAAGTCTACTTAAATCTTGGCCTCGTGGGTGTTGGCTTGATCTTATGGATTCTCATAAGCGGCTACAAGCAAGCTACGGCAGCATTCCGGCGAAATCCTTCTTTAGGCGGACTGATGCTGGCATACATCATGTCCTCGGTTTTTTACAACTTCACGGAAGCTGGATTCAGAATGGTCTCGCTGATGTGGATTTTCCTGTTATTGGCGATGGTCAGTGCGGGCGGCATAGCTGCAGGGATTTTCGGGAGCGAAATCCCTGGCATTTCTGATCCCCGTGGAAACAAGGCGCGGGTAATCCCCGCCACCCCTAACTCATGCCCAGCAGGGCAACCTTTTGTACCTGCGAGGACAAAGTGGGGTGATTTGTAAAAGGTCATTCAGCCGGCACTCGGCAACGCTTCAGGTGCAATGACTTCGGGGCTCATTGGTTTAGGGAGTCGAACGGCGGCTTAATCAGAGGTTCCTCAACTAGCCCGGCCGATAGGACGGCTAGGGTTTTCTTAACGGCAAAGTGGAAAATTTATGGGTCGATTACGTGTTTTGGTGTTAGGGCAAGACTGCAACCCTGAGCGGGTCAGCATTCCTTTTGTTACCTATTGTCACGCGGCAGCGCTCGCCGAAATCCACGATGTCACGCTGGTCGCCAAATCCTCCGTTGAGGATGTTCTGCGCCGCGCAAAAGCGCCCTTTAAAGCCATCGAGGTGGTCCGGACCCCATTGCTTGACCGCATCTCTAACTGGATTTTTCGCAGGATCCTCAAAGGCAACTATGACACTCAGGCACTGACTGCATTCAGTTACCCATTTTCTGTTGCCTTTGAATGGTACGCTTGGCGACAGTTGCGGCACCGCATCCTTGCGGGCGAGTTCGATGTCGTCTTGCGCGTCGTGCCGATGTCGCCGGTGTTACCGAGTCCGTTCGCTTTCTTCCTTCGCAACGAACCCATACCCTTCGTGATCGGGCCGCTCAATGGCGGTTTGCCATGGCCACCCGGCCTTAGCCAGCTCAAGAAGCAGAGGGAATGGATCGCAGGCCTAAGGGGCCTATATCGATTTTTACCTTTTGCTCGGTCAACCTATCGCAACGCGACAGCGATTATTGCCGCCTCGTCCCAAACCTATGCTGAATTTGTCAAATATCGCGACAAACTGTTTTTTGTTCCGGAGCCCGGCATCAGTCGGTCCGTCTGCTTCAACGGCTTGCTCGTGCGGGATCCGGGTGCCAAACTCGAGCTGATTTTCGTTGGCGCCCTGGTTCCACGGAAGGCGTGTGATCTTGCTTTACGTGCGGCTGCGCCCCTGTTGCGGAGTGATTTAGCTCGTTTCACCGTGGTCGGTGACGGCTCGGAGCGGAGCAACCTCGAGCAGCTCACAAGAACACTTGGTATCGAGAAGGTGGTTTCCTTCTGTGGCTGGCTCGGACATGCCGAAGTCCTCAGCCGCATGCGATCCGCTGATGTCTTCGTGTTCCCAACCCTTCGAGACAACGGTGCGGGTGTAGTGTTCGAAGCTCTTGCGTCCGGCCTCGTTCCTGTGGTCGTGGACTTCGGCGGGCCTGGTGACATCGTCCTTCCAGAGGTCGGGTACAAGGTGCCTCTTACTAATGAGAGCGAAATGGTGTCGCAGATGGAGAAGATCTTAACGGATCTCGCGCGCGATCGGGACCTTCTTAATCGCTTGCGACAGCGAGGCATGTCGTACGCTCGGGAGCGCCTAACTTGGGATGCGAAGGCTCAGCAGACAACCCAGGTTCTTAAATGGGTAGTGCGACGAGGTCCGAAGCCTGATCTTCCGCCGCCTAAATTCCTTCACGTGGAGGGAGCGAGGTGACCTTGAGAAGATCCGCCTCGCAGGAAACCATCCATCAACGAGTGGCCTCTCCGCGCCTCCATCCAGTTCTCGTCCGGTGCGGCGGCTGTAGATGATTGCGGTCGCGTCGAGCCTTCCGCCAAGAAGAATGAAATGATCCCATTTGACGCGAGTGGCGCGTTCTGCCCTAGATCTGGAAGCCACGATTTACGGCACCTCGCCGTTCGCGGCGCCGCGGCGACAATATCCGCTTCGGGGCTGTCTCTCGCAGCCCAAGCGATCAGTACAGTCATTTTGGCCCGGCTGCTGACACCTGCCGACTTCGGCGTTGTCACCATGGCCACCACGGTCAGCCTCCTCTTGGCCAGCTTCGGCCTCAATGGATTTTCGGAGGCGGTCATCCAGTTTGAGCAAATCGACCATAACACCGCCAGCAATTTGTTCTGGCTCAATTCAGGGGCTGGGCTGGTACTGTCGATTGCATTTGCTGCGGCAGGCTCGCTGCTGGCCCAATTCTACCGAAATCCGTTGGTGGCAAATGTCGCCATAGGCTTGTCGGTGGGGATCTTCATTTCGACAACCTCGGTCATACACTTGGCTCTTCTGAAGCGAGCCATGCGCTTTGCGGGAATCTCCACCACGTTTGTCCTCGGCCGTGCGGTGAATACAGCGGTCTCCATCCTGTTGGCCTTGAGAGGCTGGGGATACTGGGCCCTGGTGGCAGGGATCGTTGCGCAACAACTCAGCGTGACAGTCGGAGCCTGGTACCTTTGCCCATGGATTCCGAGTTTCCCACGCCGAACGGGTAAGACAACTGCCATGGTCCGGTTCGCGGCGAAGGTCTACGGGCAGTACTGCCTGCTCTACTCGACTCAGAATATCGACAACCTGCTGGTCGGCTGGCGATTTAACGCGGTGGCCCTCGGATTCTACAAAAAAGCCTATGACTTATTCGCGCTTACAGCCGGTCAGCTCACTGCGCCGCTCAACAATGTTGCACTGGCAGCGTTTAGTCGGCTGAATCAAGACCTTCTCCGCTTCCGGAGATACCTCGCCAATTCGCTAGGTATGATTGCGTTCGCTGGCATGGGGATGAGCGCCGATCTTACCTTGGTTGGCAGGGACGTTGTGAGGCTGGTGCTTGGACCAAAATGGTCGGAATCCGGCAGAATTTTTGAAGTCTTTGGACCAGGTATCGGCGTCATGCTGCTCTGTAGTACTGTTGGCTGGATTCATCTTTCCATTGGGAAACCCGGACGCTGGTTTCGCTGGACCCTCGTGCAGCTTGGGTTCACTGTCGCCCTGTTTCTGGCGGCCTTGCCTTGGGGGCCTTACGGCGTTGCCGCAGCATGGAGCATTTCCTACTGGGCGCTGCTGATTCCGGGGTTCTGGTATGCTGGACGACCAATTGGATTTGGTGTCTCAGATTTGATTTCCGCCATCTGGAAGTACGTTGCTGCAGCACTGGCGGCGGGCCTGATAACTGCCGGAATTATCCGAGGCACGCAATTCCGGGGCAGCGCTTCAGACCCAATTACCGCACTCTTGGCGATTATCTTCATTTCAATGGTGTTCATTGCAATCTATTTAGGAATGGTCATCCTTTTTCATCAAGGCCTGATGCCGCTGCGCCAGGTTGCCAGCCTTCTGCGTGAGTTGGCCTCCCCCCGCAAGGACACGAGACCGGCCGCCGAGGCCTTAGAAAGGTAAAAAATGAGCGAATCGGCTACCCACAGAGCGGACCGCCGGCCATCTCGCAGGCGCACGGGAAAAATTCACCTGCCCACCTCGCGGCTTCAGACCCGCCTTTTCAATTCACTGTTATCGTTAAAGTCAATCCTGTCGGGGGGGCAGGCAGCCCCGATGATGCTGGATCGTAGCAAACGCTGGCATTAAAACTTAGGACGCTGCCGCTCCCGTCGGGCGGCCCGCCCATCGTGTTCAAGTAGCAGTCCTGCGCCGGAATTGACGTGACGGTGGAAGCCCATGCCGTGCTGAGAGTTCCTCCTGTGCATTGAGCAGAAGATGTTGCTTGCGCCCCGGCGTAGGTTCCTGTGCAGATGCCCACATTCCCCGTTGATACGTCCGGCCCGATAGGAGGCCAAGCCTTCCCACTCGGCCACCAGGATGGGGTTGAGCTATAGTAAAGCGAAGCGGGCAAAGTATGGGATAGGGTACTGAAGTAAGAGGAAGTGAAGTTCGCGTTCACGTAAGTGTTGGCGGCTGGCGAGGCTTCCGTAGAGTTCCACTGGGTTGCAGCGTTCACTACATCGTAGTTTCCCCACCGCATTATGGTCGGCCATACCAAAGCGTCGCATGGAGGCTCTCCGCCGCTACAAGTCCCGCCTGAGCCGGAATAACCAAAAGCGTAGACGGTGCTACTCTCGTTGCCAGAATTGACGCCCCCCGTTGTCGAGGTCGCGTAGGATTGATAGACCGTGTGATAGCTCGGTTGACCGAGAATGTTCCCGACGATGTTATAATCCCTACTCCAAGCTCGTATGAGAATGGGCACTGTATTTGCCGTTTTGCCGCTGGCCCAGCCGGGGATGGAATTACGAAACAAAGTAGTCTGGTCGCTCGTTCCCCATGCATCGTCAGCCTGATATTCAGTGAACAGATTGCCTTCCCATAGGTCAAAGTTGTTACCCGCGTTGTGGCCCAGGAAAGGCCCAAACAGCAAATCCGTTTGTGGCGTGTAGATGCTTTCTACGGCATAGTTGTAGCCGGTCACGCAGCCCGAACAGTTTCCGAACATGACTGGGACCGTCACTTGCTGCATGATGTTGTTTTCAATGAGAAGCGCCGAGGTCTCTTCCGGCTCTACCGTGTAACTTGTCGTGGCGTGCGCCTGAGATTGATAAAAGTAACTATCCCTGACGACATCGTTCCCACTTTGGTATACGAAGACATGGTTCCTGCCAGCATCTATCGATTGAATCCCTTTCACCCAGCACTCATAACAATTGTAAAATTGAATCGCGCCGAAACTGTCTGCCCCGGCGGTGCTCTGGCTGTAATCAAGCGTTAGATTCTCGATGCCGTCATTTTGGACAAATCCCGGCCACCAAGCCCCCGGAGATTGCCCGGAACGAATGTTGGTGAAATAAACTCCCGGCGAAATCGTGACCGTGTAGGAGCCGCCACCCAGAGAAGTCACGCCCGTCACATAGGTAACTTGCTGCTCGGAATGAGTAACACCGCTTATAACGCGGCCATCTGAGTTACCTGCGCCGTATCCCTTGTAAGTACAGACGTATGAACCCGAGGTGCCAGTCGTTGTATCGCAAAGGAAAACTCCCGAAGTGTCGGAGGAGTCGTTCGCTTGGTCTAGAATTATCGTCTTGTTGAGCGGTGGAGTGCCGCCGCAGCTAGAAAGCGTAATGCTCGTCGTTCCCTGTGCGTACCCTGCCGTCCACAAGCATTGCTGCGTGCCACTCGGGGGCAACACAGCGGGACTTCCGTTATAGAGCGGGCTGCTGCTCATCATGCAAACCCCGCCATTGCACGCAGTGGTCAAAACGTAAAGATAGGTCGCGCCCGAACCTGTTCCCGAACCGGCCCCCCGGAGCACTTGAAAACCTTGGGTGCCATAGGTGATGCTGTTCACGTAGTAGATTCCAGCGGGCAGATTGACGACGTTTTTCGTCGAAGTACAGGAGGCTAACGCATTGTTGATGGCCGTAGTGTTAGCTGCCGCGTTCGCCGAACCAGCCTGTAGCGTGGGCTGTGTCGGACAGGCAGTTGTGTAACTCGGAATGGTGAATCCTACCCCGCTTCGCCAGTCAATCGCCCGCGAAGAATCGAGAAAGTTCGACCAATTCTGGCCGAAGCACGGCAAGATGAGGAAAACGGATATGACGAACAACCTCTTAGATGTTTCGGCTGCCATGTGAAGCGAGCTCGGCAATTCGGACCACATTCCCCTCATCCGTTTCGAAAAAAGGCTCATATTTATCCTTCCCAATACTCACCGTCACATTGTCGTCTTAGAGATAGGAAGGGGTCAACTTGTCCCGTGGAACAGTATTAGTACAGCTAACGCTTCATGTACCCAGTAGCTCGCCTCCGATCCATCGGGCTAGATTGGCTAACCTATTTAGATTCTTGCTGTAAGCCGGTTATTTGGCTAGAGACTGGCGCACGAAGTTGGCAAATGATCTTTTTGAGTAGCTTAAACTTCAATTGGAGGCAGAAATGTATATCGTCCAGCGCACAATTACCTTCGTGCGAGGGTTTCTTTTGAGCTACGGCCCCGCAAGCCTCAAAAAACGTGTTTGGGACCAGGAGTTCTCCAGCACGAAGTGGGACTTTATCGACCATACCGCGGGCGACTGTGTCTATGCGTATCTGGAAAAGTACGCCCATGGAGGGGACATTTTGGACTTGGGCTGTGGGCCGGGTAACACCGCAAACGAGCTTGCGGAGAACGCCTATCAAACCTATACGGGCGTCGATATTTCGGACGTTGCCCTCGCCAAAGCCATAGAACGCAGCAAGGAAAACGGCCGCGAGGAGAAAAACAGCTTCATCCAATCCGATTTCCTTGGCTATAATCCTCCGAAGAACTTCGACATTATCCTCTTTCGTGAGTCCCTGTACCACGTGCCTTTCGGTAAAGTTAAGCCAATTTTGGATAAGTTTTCGAAGAACCTGAAAAACGGCGGAGTTTTTGTCGTCAGGCTCTATGCCGGAGGTGCCCGGCCAGGAAAGATGAAGTGGCGGATGAAAAGGAAGTTGGATTTGATTAAACGGGAATTTGATATCGTAGAGTCACGCCAGTTTGACACTTCCGGCCACCCGACGGTGCTCGTTTTCAGGCCGCAGCGTCCAGTCTGAGAGACGAAAAACCTTCGATAGCTTTCAGGAGAATCGCACCTTGCGATTTTCTTTTCGGCCCGGCAAGAATTTAGACGGCCGTTGTGAAAGGAATGTCCATTGAAAATAAGTGTCTTTGGATTGGGGTATGTCGGTACGGTGTCTGCGGGATGCCTTGCCCGGGACGGTCACGAGGTCATCGGTGTGGACCCGCTTCGCACCAAAGTTGATCTTATCAACGCAGGCCACTCTCCGATCATCGAGGTCGAAATTGGAGAAATCATTACCGAAGCGGTCAAGTCTGGTCGCCTTCGAGCAACCGACAATCAAAACGAAGCCATCTGTCAGACCGAAATCTCCTTCGTCTGCGTCGGCACTCCCAGCCAGCCCAACGGAAACCTGGATTTGACCTATATCCGCCGTGTTTGCGAGTTGATCGGAAAGGCACTCAAAAATAAACCCGCCCGTCATACCGTTGTCATTCGAAGCACCATTTTGCCCGGTACCATGCATGGGGTTGTCATACCGACGCTCGAAGAATACTCCGGCAAGAGGGCGGCCGAAGGGTTCGGCATTTGCAATAATCCAGAGTTTTTGCGGGAAGGCTCCGCAGTCAAAGATTTTGATTTCCCACCGAAGACAGTAATTGGACAGTTGGATGCCGCCAGCGGTGATTTATTGGCCTCGCTCTATGCGAAGTTGAATGCGCCGTTAATCCGCACAGATTTAGAGACTGCGGAAATGGTCAAGTATATTGACAATAGTTGGCACGCGCTGAAGATCGGATTCGCCAATGAGATTGGTAATCTGTGCAAAGCTCTTTCCGTTGATGCGCACGCGGTCATGAACATCTTTTGTCAAGACAAGAAACTGAACATCTCGCCGGCCTATCTTTCGCCTGGTTTTGCTTTTGGCGGCTCGTGCTTGCCCAAGGATCTTCGAGCACTCGCGTACAAAGCCAAAATGCACGATTTGGAATTGCCGATTCTAAACGGCATTTTGCCCAGCAACGAGTTACAGATTGCTAGGGGAGTTCGGCTCATCACGGAAAAGGGCCACAAACGGGTCGGCATCTTGGGGTTTAGTTTCAAAGCTGGTACCGACGATCTGCGAGAGAGCCCCATGATCGAAGTCATTGAGCGTTTGATCGGCAAGGGCTATGACGTTCGCATCTTCGACAGGAACGTGAATCTGGCCAGCCTGGTCGGCGCCAATCGGGACTTCATTCTTAACCATATCCCGCACATATCGAGATTGATGGTCAGCAGTATCGACGCGGTGATCGACCATGCCCAAACGATTGTGATAGGCAATAAGGACCCTGAATTTCAGAAGGCGCTTGGTCGGATGCATGAGGGTCAGCATCTTGTGGATTTTGTTCTCATAACTGAGCGCAGGAGCGAAAATGGAAAATATGACGGTATCTGCTGGTAACCAACCGCGCGTTCAAGCCAGCAACATCCTATCGAAGGAACAGATTTTTGAATCCATCCGCCGGCTTTCCGACTGGTTAAAGAGGAACGACTACCGAGGCTACGATACGTTCGATGGTCTGAGCGCTGTCTATCTGCGCCCTCTCACTTTTGAGACTAAATTACTGCGAACTGTGCTTCAACAAGGAGTGCGCCGTTTTCCGATCAACTTGCGGCCCGTGTTGGGTATTCCCAAGAGTCATTCGAGCAAAGGCATGGGATTCCTGGCCAAGGGTTTCATTCGCCTGCACCAGGCTATCGGAGATAAAGTTTGGGCGGATAAAGCCCAGTATGCACTTCGGTGGTTGGTCGATAACAAATCCAGCGGTTATTCCGGAGCATGCTGGGGAAATCATTTTGACTATCAATCCCGCGGGTTCTACCTTCCCAAAGGTGTTCCAACCATCGTGTGGACCTCGCATATCGGTCACGCTTTTCTAGACGCCTATGAACACTTTCAAGAAGACCAGTACCTTCAGGTTGCGGTCAGTGCCTGCGAGCATATTGTCACCGATTTGGCCACTACTCGCGAAGGGGACTCAATTTGTTTCAGCTACATTCCGATCCAACAGACTAAGGCATCATGTCATAATGCAAATACTCTTGGCGCCAGCCTGTTAGCGAGAACTTCCTCGTACACCAAGAATGCCTCCTACCGCGCGCTCGCTCAGCAATCTATTCAGTTCACGGCTGCACATCAAAGGCCAGATTCGTCTTGGTATTACGCTGAGGCTGCCAATACGCGGTGGGTCGATAACTTTCACACCGCTTATATCCTTGATTGCTTCAAGTATTATTATACGGCAACAGGTGACGGTCGTTTCCTTGAGAACATGAATAAAGGGTACGAGTATTGGAAACGCACCTTCTTCCTGGCTGACGGCACTCCGAGATACTACGACAAGAAAACTCTTCCGATCGACATCCAGTGCCCATCTCAGGCTATTGATACCCTTGTGCTTTTCCACGATCTGGATCCAGATAGTTTGACGCTTGCTTTAAAGGTTGCAAAATGGACAATAGACAATATGCAGGATTCCGACGGTCACTTTTACTATCGACGCTACTCGCCCTGGATAGTCAACAAAACTGCCACGCTACATTGGGGACAAGCTACGATGCTATGTGCCCTCGCAGGACTCTACAAGCTTTTGAAGACTAGCTACTGATGCCTTTCAGCCTTGGGTGGAAGTCATCGGCGCACGATCCTCTCGCATCGCTCCTAAGAGGAATTCTCCAGCGGACACAGGAGTTTCATATAGGATATTGCGTGGGCATTTTGGAGTTACCTCCCCGGCTCCTTCAGGGGTGGCGCCTAAATCCATAGGTTAAAAGCAGCACACCTTTCCGGGACAGCAGAAAAATGCCCGTGCAGAAAGTTTTGGCAGCCTGTTGCAAAGACGTGGTAGCAGGTCCAGAAAACCCGCCCAACAAAAATCTAGAGGTGATCTTGTCGCAAAAGAATGAGCGGCCACTCATGAAACGAAAAGTCTTCATTATCATCGAGAATTCCACTTTCCCCAGTGATCCGCGGGTTCGGAACGAGGCTCTTGCACTTCATCGCAACGGCTATCAGGTGACCGTGCTATGCCCTCGGAGCAAGCGAAGCTCTCTTGGGCATGAAGTGATCGAAGGAATACACGTCTATCGTCATCCTAAAGTCCAACAGGGAAGCACTCGTTTTGGATACCTGTTGGAGTATAGTCTCGCTCTGTTTTGGGAACTCTGCTACTCCTCGTGGATATATCTCTGCCATGGATTCCACGTTATCCAGGGTTGCAACCCTCCAGACACGATTTTTCTTGTTGCTCTGCCATTCAAGCTCCTAGGGGTCAAATACATCTTTGATCAGCACGATGCGAATCCGGAACTATATGTGTCGAAGTTTGATAAGCGTGGCTTTTTGCACAAAGTGCTTCTCGTATTCGAAAAGCTCACTTATCGCCACAGCGACGTGGTCCTCGCCACCAACGAGAGTTATCGGGAATTGGCCCTTTCCAGGGGTGGTGTCCCACCACAGGATGTATTTATTGTCCGCAATGGGCCGCAAGAAAGTTTTAAGGCCGTCTCCGCTAATCCCGCTCGAAAGCACGGGAAATCTTACTTGGTAGGCTACGTTGGACATATGGATGTTCAGGAAGGACTGGACATACTTCTTGATGTGGCGTTGCGCGTCAAGCAGATGGGACGCACGGATGTTCACTTCACCTGCGTGGGCGGTGGCCCTCAACTGGCGGCGCTCCGCGGCATGGTGCGAGCCAAGGGACTCACAGAGACGGTTAATTTCCCGGGATGGGTGCCAGATTTGGAATTGTTAGAAATTCTCTCCAGCGCCGATGTCTGCGTGAACCCCGATAAGCCTTCTGAAATGAACGACGTATCCACGATGATCAAAATTATGGAGTATATGGCTCTTGGCAAGCCCATCGTTCAATTCGAGTCGAAAGAGGGCAGATTCAGCGCACAGGAGGCGTCGCTTTACAGCAGCACGACAAATCGAGTCAACGATTTTGCCGACAAGATCCTCTGGTTGCTCGACAATCCCGAACAGAGAAGAAAGATGGGGGAGTTCGGTCGATCCAGGATCGAAAGAGAGCTTGCGTGGGAATATTCTGTTCCCTACTTGCTTGCTGCTTATCAGAGGGCTTTCGATAAGCGGGGATCTTGACTAGCTTTACGCGCCCTAGGGGCAATATTACTCGGCTGGTTTGGAAAGCGCAGCGATCAGATCACGTGGTTGAGCGGACTACAGGACGCCGGCCGTCCCCAAGGTTCAAATCCTTATTCAAAAGCGCGGCGCCTAATTTGATTGAGACAGTGGCTCGAGTCACTCGCGACGGCGAATTTGCGGCCCAGAAACTTTGGCGGTCTCCAAAAGGCAAAATCCGCAGTGGACTTGATCGGTGACGCGTCATGGCTGGTGGACGTGAATGGGAAGAATCAAATCCTTAAGCTCTGGTCGCGACACGCGCTAGTCCCTTCGCACGGACGGTTGCATTTCTACATGTTGTTCCGCCTTGTCCTCCCGGAACGACAGGCCAGCCAAGCGTAGGCTGTATATAAAGAAGGAGGTATTAGACTATGGGTAATATTATGTCCGAATATTACAAGACTAATTTCATAACGCGCACAGTGTGCAGCGAACAGATGCACAGGTCTGAAGCCGGCTTTTTCCGTTTTGGCGCCGACATAGTCTGTTACGGCCAAAGTTCTAGCGGGGTGGCGTCCAGCGTTGAAAGTTCTGCTGCCCTTGATGCCAGCAAGGATGTGGTAATAAGTAACTCTGTAATCCACCTGCCTTTTGATATTTCAAGCGTGGTTGAAAACCTTCGCATGGAGCGTTACGTGAAGCAATTGGCTTCCAAACGGATGAGGGCTTTTCAGCATGCATTTGTTCGGAAGGCTTACTACTTTTTGCGGGAGCAGTTGGCTGAATGGATACGCAACCCCCTACAAAGGATCTACCTTCGAGATTGGCCGACTCTGCCTTTCCCCCACTGGCCAGTAGACTTCACAGTCGATCTCCTGCACGAGGCTTTGCTCTGCCTTGGGATGAGAGCCCAGGGCTACGACAGGGTTCCGTTCATCTGGTTTTGGCCCGAAGGGGCACCCGGATGCCTCGTTCTGACCCACGACGTAGAAACTAAGGTGGGGTACAACTTCACTCCGGATCTTATGGATATCGATCTCGCGCATGGTTTCAGGGCCTCGTTCCAGGTTATACCCGAAAAGCGCTATGTAGTCTCTGACCGATATGTCAGCCAAATCCGAAATCGCGGCTTTGAATTCAATATCCATGATTTGAACCATGATGGCCATCTTTTCCAAGAAAAAGATGAATTTCTGCGGCGAGCCAAGAAGATCAATGAATACGCCGAAAGATACGGCACCCGTGGGTTTCGGGCAGGCGCAATGTACCGCAATCTAGACTGGTACGACTACCTCCCATTTTCTTATGACATGTCAGTGCCGAACGTAGCCCACCTTGAACCGCAGCGCGGCGGTTGCTGCACAGTTATGCCCTATTTCATTGGGAACATCCTGGAGATCCCGCTAACAACCAGCCAGGACTATTCAGTTTTTCACATCTTGAATGACTACTCGATCGATTTGTGGAAGAAACAGATCGAGTTAATAATTAACCAAAACGGACTCTTGAGCTTTATCGCTCATCCTGATTATTTGATTGATCGGCGCTGCCGCGGAGTGTACGAAGCGCTACTCGTTTACTTACGGAAGATCGTCGATCGGGACGCCCTTTGGGCGACACTTCCTAGTGAGGTAGATCGTTGGTGGCGGGCCCGTGCGGAAATGAGCCTCGTCCGGGACGGCGCTGGCTGGAGAGTCGAGGGCCCCGAAAAGGAACGGGCCCGCGTCGCATACGCCTCGCTGGATGGTGATCGAATCGTTTACACCATCGATGAAACTCCTCCCCCTTGACAATGAGTCCCGGCTTGCTGGCTCCTCAAGTCTTCACATGCACGCCAACGTAGCCAAGGTCAGAACGAGCAGAGAAAGGCCCGCGGGGCATGGGACTGCTGAAAGGAGAAAACAACTTCACGACCGCATAAATGGTGATCCGGCGATGCAATGCGGTTAGGACTGTTACGTGAATCAGATGAATAGCCACTTTGCTCGCCCGGAATAATTGCGACGCCGGTAGAGTGTTAGAAAGATCTCGCTGCCCATTTTGCCGATGAGACATTGCAGGCCGAGGTGGCTGAATGCGAAGGGTCGTGTCTTTACTGCACACGCACGACTCACCGATGAACGGCTTGCCTGCCCCATCGGCGACCACAGCACCTAGGCTGTGCTTTTGTGTTCTCCGAAACGGACTCGCGGAAAACCCTTCTAACCAGCTTTCGCGATGCCCAGTCTTGTGGGTAATCTCCTGACTGCAGGTTGAACAAACAGAAGACAGCCAATCGCAGTTCCGCCAGTATTCGTGATGATGTCAGTCATCCCCGAGGAGCGCTCAGGAATAAATGCCTGGAGAGTTTCGATGCTCAGGCTTATGACTGCCCCTATGATGATGGTCGTTAGGATTGGCCTGCGACAGCGCGCGGACCCCCACAAAAACGCGCTCAAAAGAAATCCAAGAGGAACGAATCCAGCAATGTTCACCCCTAGGTCGCCAAGGTAGGACAGGTTGGGACGATACTCTTCCCATGGCCGTTGCAGAAGCGGTTTGTGCGGCACTGAGTAATGCTTCGGAATGAGGAGATCTGGGCCTGTCCCTCCCGCATCTCGAATGATAGCTCCCGATCCTTCGTGGAAGTCATACAGCACCGTTGATGGTAATTCCTTCACCAGTTCTAGCTGGCCACTTTCCGCCCACATGTGATAGTGCGCAAGTGCCTCGTCGGGTCGCAGATCCCTAGCATAAATGGCCAGAGCTCTCCATTCACCCTGCCACGTTTGCTTCTCAACCGGTGAAGTTCCAAAGATCAGCTGCCCTGAAAGATCCCGGCCACTCAAAAAGCTATCGGGGAAATATCCCGCGAGCTTCCCATTGACGTAAATGGAACTGCCTTTCGGGCCACTGGTGAGGGTAACAAAGATAGTTTCGTTTGGATAAACTACGTTGTCCACGCCAACTGCGATGTCTTGCCAACGTCCACGCTCGTCTTTAATATTCCGCCTGACTAAGAAGATGTTATGGTACTGCATCATCCGAAACTGGTTGGGATTCCCCGGCGTGTAAATCGACAAAAAGGTACTTGACGGTCCAACACGAGCAGGTCTTATCCAAATCTCTAGGCTGACAGAGGACCAGCGCGTATCCGTAAATTGGAATGGTGACCGGCTGACTACAATTGGATTATTGCCAAGTCGTAGCCCGCTTTTGTCTCTTAGCCAGTCCACGTTATTAGCGGGGAGAGGATTGAATGGCCATAGGCCTGCTACCAAAATGATGACCAGAACAGCTACCAGGGCGCTCGCCAGCGCAACGCGCGCGAGGGATTCTTCTTGTCTCATGCTAAGCACCTAAGGTCCGTAACTTCTGCCGAGGATCTCTTAAAGGCATTCCAATATTCCCAGGCGGGACAATTAGCCCTAGCTCAATCTGCCCCGCACAAGTGCATTTTGGAGTTCGCCGGACACCAGAGGCGTTTATAATCTCTTTTTGCTTGTTCACTTTCTCCCTCGACTCGGGGTATTTCGAGTCCAGCATACATACCCCTGTCAAACTCCCCCATAGTGTTTAGCGCCGAATTGTTTGGACAGTGAATTCAGTGTATTCATGCTGTGGCTCCGAGTGCAAGGAGTTGCTGGCGAGCCTGGGCGGGCGTGAGGTAGCCCAAGCGCTGGACGATCCAGCGCTGGTTGTAGCGCTCACGAAATTCCGCCGGCGCGTGCCTCTGTTCTTCGACGTTCTGGAATACCCCGACCCACAGCACCTGCTCTTTCAGCATGCGAATGAACCGTTCGACACAGCCGTTGGGGTCAGTCGCGGACTGCGCAGCAATGTGACGGTGAAGGACGGCGAGTTCGTTACTCATCCCTATCATCCGTGGTGCGGCCATGAATTTGAACTGATCGACCACCAGCAGACTTTGGGTGAAAACCATGTTTCCTTTCACGATAAAGAAGGGCGATTAATTGCTCTGCCAGCTGGATTTTTCTTGTGTTAACTCCTCCGCAGAAAAGAGTGGCCAAACAAAACTGTGAATCAATCGCTATCTGACTACTATCGCGTTCCTGAACGTTTGATCGGCCGCTTTTCACCGCCACAGTTGTCAGGGGCCAGCGGATTCTTTTCGCTGGGGTCTCAAGCGATTTGTTACGGACAATGCGAATCCGGCGTATCGGTGCGGGTTGACGACGCGGCGCTGTGGGACGCTTCCAAGAATATCCGCATAACCGGCTTGGAAATTCGCCTTCCCTTTGATCCGGACCAAGTGATCGAGAACCTCCGCTGGGAGCGTTACCTGGGGAGGCTAGTGCCGCAAAGAGAGAGAATCGTCAATCAGGAGTGGGTCCGGAAGCCCTATTACCTTGTTAGAGAATTTCTACCAGTTTCGATTCGCCGTCACATGCAGAGAGCTTATTTCAGCGGCTGGAAGAATAGGCCCTTTCCGGCATGGCCCGTGGATTTCACCGTGGACATGTTGCATGAAAAACTCCTTCGGCTTGCGATGGAAGCCACCGGCATGCAGAAAGTGCCATTCATCTGGTTCTGGCCCGAAGGTGCACCGAATTGCCTAATCATCACGCACGATGTGGAAACCTCCGAAGGCCGGGACTTTACCTCCGACTTGATGAATCTCGATGAGTCGTATGGGATCAGGGCCTCGTTTCAGGTGATTCCCGAAAAGCGCTATGACGTTCCAGACGAGTATGTCCTGGAAATCAAGAAGCGGGGATTCGAGTTCAATATTCACGATCTAAATCACGATGGGCGTTTGTACCAAGAACGCAGAGAGTTTCTTCGGAGGGCAGCAACGATCAACGCGTATGCTCGCAAATATAATTCGAGTGGCTTCCGTGCCGGATCAATGTATCGCAATCTCGATTGGTATGATGCCTTCGAGTTTTCCTACGACATGTCCATGCCGAACGTGGCGCATTTGGAGCCCAAGCGTGGCGGGTGTTGTACGGTAATGCCATTTTTCATCGGCAGGATTCTCGAACTGCCGCTCACCGCCACACAGGACTATTCTCTATTCCACATTTTGAATGACTTCTCGATCGATCTCTGGAAGAGGCAGCTTGCTCTGATCCAAGGGAAAAACGGGTTGATGAGCTTTATCGCACACCCGGATTACTTGATCAATCGGAAGAACCGGAAAGTGTTCGAATCACTGCTAAGCCACCTGCGGGGAATGGTCGATCGTGAAGGAATCTGGATGGCTTTGCCGGGAGACGTAGACCGGTGGTGGAGGGCTCGAAGCGAGATGAGAGCGGTAATTCACGAAAACAGCTGGGTGATCGAAGGGCCGGAAGCTGAACGGGCGCGGCTCGCATATGCAGTCCTCGATGACGGAGTGTTGAAGTATGAAGTCACGGGCGTGCCGAGTGGGAAGGGAGTGCGCGCTTGATTCTCATGTTACCTTGGAAGTGGAGAGCCCGGCTCGAAATCCACAACCTGCAGGCGGCCCGCTAATCCTCCGCTGACAGGTCGGTCCCCCAGTTCTGGTATTCCCTCATGGATTCACCAGGCCGACCCACAGCTGCAAAGGATCCTTCCCGCTTCGACCAGAGTGCCTAGGCAGAGGGATTGAATCAAGGAAATGTTTTGGCAAATGGTGGCAAGAGTTTTCACTCAGTCTCGGTCAGCTTGGCGATCTTCGTGGCCATGCGAGATAAAAGGCAGCAAGAAAATTACTAAGAGATTTGTTTTCAGTTATTTGTAACGCGCTTACTGCAACCTGTCCCGAGCGGTCCAGAAGGAATCTGGCTATTCGGTTGCCACAATCTAATCGTAATATCGCTGCATGTCGTGTTAATGGCGGTAGCCTGTCACATGGCTTGCCAACACAGCTAATTCCTTAAGATTTAGATAGTTAGAGCGCGGGCGCAATCTGGCATAGGAATTACCTCAATACCTCATTGCCTCGGCACAACTGCCGTCTGGAAGGCCGAAAACTATGAAGCGGATTCTAACAGCCATACCAAATTCCAATAGTTCAGCCGTGGGCTTCCGCGCCGATTCATTGAACAACGAAGTTAAGACGATTCGAGAACTGATTGAGCAGCAGGCCAGGTTGCAGCCCGAAGCTTCTTTTCTCATCAGTCCCGAAACGGGACGAGTCTTAACCTTCCGGGGGTTACAAGAGCACTCGTGTTTTCTCTCAACCCAACTTCGGCAGGCAGGATTAGAGCCTGGCGACAAAGTTGCTTTCTTGATGGACAACGGCCTGTTTACCGCACAGCTTTTCTTGGGAGCGATGTACGGTGGGTTCGTGTCGGTGCCGCTGAATGTTCGCGCTGGCGTATCCCAACTGTCCTACGTGCTGGATCATTGTGACGCCAAAGTAGTTTTCGTCGGAGACGAGTACGCCACATTAATTGAAGAGGTGATGGCCCAGGTCCGGCGGACCGTACAGGTGATTCCCGCGGACATTGACAGCACTTCTGCGGCGCCCGCAACGCCTCCCGTGCCCACGCTGCCAACGATCCCCGCACCCGAAGACCCAGCGCTGTTGATGTACACCTCCGGTAGCACCGGTCAGCCGAAGGCAGCGGTGCATTCCCATCGAACGTTGCTCGCCCACGGAAAGAATTCGGTTACCTCACACCAACTCTCCTCCGCAGATCGCTCGCTGTTAGTGCTTCCGCTTTATCACATCAATGCCGAGTGCGTTACTTTGATTCCCACCCTGCTCAGCGGCGGATCGGTCATCGTGCCCCATCGCTTCAGCGTCAGCCAGTTCTGGGATTGGCTGGACGAACACCGCTGCACATGGTCGGCCCTAGTGCCGACGATCATCTCTCAGCTTCTCGATTGGCAAGATCCCCGTGCAGATAACCGTGGAGCTGCCTTCCAGCGAATCCGATTCCTACGTTCTTCCTCGGCGCCGCTGGCGCCGTCTCTGCACCGCGAGTTCCTTGACAAATTCAATTTGTTGCTGATACAGGCCATGGGCTCGAGCGAAGCGGGCAATATTTTCTCCAATCCGTTACCCCCAGGCGAAAACAAGATCGGATCGACTGGCCTGCCTTGGGGGTTCGAGACCAAAATCATCAATGGCGAGGGCATCGAAGTAACGCCGGGCGAGCCCGGGGAAGTGCTCATTCACGGTGCGGGCTTGACACGAGGTTATTACAAGGAACCTGATGCCACTGCCGCAGTCTTTGACGCTGACGGCTGGTTACACACCGGCGATCTCGCCTACCGCGACAAAGACGGTTACTTCTTCATGGTCGGCCGATCCAAAGAACTCATCATCAAAGGGGGAGTCAACATCGCTCCACGGCAAATCGACGATGTGCTGGAATCCCATCCGGCGGTGTTGGAAGCAGCCGCGGTAGGAGTTCCTGATCATCACCTGGGTGAAGATCTCGTCGCCTTTGTAGTGCTGCGGGCGGGCATTGCCGTTGACGAAAATGAACTGCTTACCTTTTGTGAGCGTCGTCTGGGCCACTTTAAGACGCCAACGCGGATCCATTTTGCCCCTGACCTGCCAAAGGGCCCTTCCGGCAAAGTGCAAAGGCTTCGGTTGCTCGAAGAGGCAACAAAGGCCGGTACGAGCGGAACTGCTTCGGCACAAAATGGGTTCGCGGTGGCGCGAGGCAATGGTCAGGTGACGCATGACGGACGGTCGGCGCTTCCGTCATCGATTGAGCAAACGATCGCCAACACTTGGGCGGAGCTGCTTAAGGTACCACAGGTTGGTGTGCATGATAATTTCTTCACGTTAGGCGGGGACTCGTTGCTGGCAATTCAATGCCTGTCCCGGCTTCGTAATAAACTCCCCGCTCGACTTACGCTGTCGGAGTTCTTTGAAAAGGGCACGATCGCTCAGCAGGCCGCACTCGTCAGAGAGCGGCTTTATCCGGCTGGCCGTATCGACGATCAATCCACTACGGAAAAATCGGCCGTTCGGGAAGACACGCAACCGCAACGACTTGCGCCACCAGCGGGCTCAGACACGATTCCACTGCGGGATCGAGCGCTCCCCTCCCCGCTCAGCCCCTTGCAAGAACGGATTTGGTTCATGGAGCAGTTGAATACCGGATTGCCGGTATATAACGAATCGGAAGCCGTGCGGTTATATGGAGATCTTAACGTCGACGCGCTGGAGCGGGGGCTGAATACGGTTATCGCGCGACACGAAATGCTGCGGACTACGATCCAGACGATAGACGGACAACCGATGGGGATTGTGCACGAGAACTGGTCGCTGCCCGTAAAGAAGATCGACCTGAGTGCGCTGACCGCCCGGGAGCGGGAAGCGGAAGTCGAACGTTTACTGATCACCGAGCCTAGGGTCGCATACCGTCTTCAAGATGAACCGCCAATCCGTGCGACTTTGATTCGCTTGGGTCCAAGCGAGCATGTATTCATCCTGATGATGCACCATCTCATTTGTGATTGGTCGTCCGAGGGTGTCTTGTGGCGGGAGTTGTCAGCACTGTACCGCAGCTTTTGTCGCGGCGAGTCGCTTGTCTTGCCCCCTTTGCCAATCCAGCACGGCGACTATGCGGTCTGGCAACGGCAACAGCTGACTGAAGCGAGTTTGGCCGAAGACCTGGCCTTCTGGGTGGAGAACCTGAGGGGAGCGCCTGCACTCCTGGAATTACCATCAGATCGACCTCGCCCGCTCACGCTTTCTTACCGAGGCGCCCGGCGACGCTTCCGCCTCAACCGCACCCTGACAGAAGCTCTCCGCCATTTCAGCCGGCGGGAGAAGACGAGTCTATTCACCCTCTTTACAGCGGCGCTGAAAACCCTGCTCTATCGCTACACGGGGAGTGGAGACATCCCTGTGGGAATTCCAATCGCTGAGCGGGACCGGCCGGAACTACAATCGATGATCGGCTTTATGCTTCACACGCACGTCTTGCGAACCGAGCTTTCTGGAGACATGACGTTTCGTGAATTGGTTGCGCGCGTTCAGCAAGGAGCGCTCAACCTTTACGAACACCGCTCCGTGCCGTTTGATCAGGTTGTGCGCGCCGTTCAGCCCGAACGCAATCTGAGTTACTCGCCTTTGTTTCAAGTCATGCTCAACTGGCGCGACCGCGATCAGGATCTGTCGTTCATTGGGCTTGAAGGGCTTGGAGTCGAATCGCTCCTGGCCGAGAGCAGAACATCCAAGTTTGACCTCACACTGATCCTGACCGATATGTCTGACGAAATCTCGGTGGAGATGGAATACAGCACCGACCTGTTCGATGAGGCGAGCATGGTGCGAATGTTCGGTCATTATCAGACACTGCTAGAAGGAGTGGCCGCCGACCCAGAGCGACAGCTAAGCGAACTTCCTCTCTTGACCGAGGCGGAGCGGCACCAGCTTTTGGTGGAGTGGAATGACACCAAGGTTGATTACCCGGCTGATGCGCGCCTTCACGAGCTGTTTGAAATGCAAGCGAAAAAGACACCCGAGGCGGTGGCATTGGAGTTCGCGGGAAGCCAGTTGTGTTATCGCGAGTTGAACGAGCGGGCGAACCAGTTGGCTCATTATCTGCGAGGGATGGGGGTAGGGCCGGACACTTTGGTTGGCGTTGCGATGGAGCGTTCCTTGGAGATGGTGGTAGCGCTGTATGGAGTGTTGAAGGCCGGGGGCGCGTACGTGCCGATCGATCCGGAATACCCGCAGGAACGCGTGGCATTTATGCTCCAGGACGCCAACGTCGCAGTATTGCTGACGCAGACGCGGCTGGCGGGATTGCTGGCCAATCACAACGGCAGAGTTGTCTGTGTGGACGGAGAGTGGGAGCGAATTGCCCGCCAAAACGTTGCCAATCTAGATGGAAAAACCGAGCCGAGACATCTTGCATACATGATTTACACCTCGGGGTCCACGGGCAGGCCCAAAGGGGCGATGAACACGCATCGTGGCATTTGTAACCGATTGTTGTGGATGCAGGACCAGTACGGCCTGACGGAAGCGGACAAGGTCTTGCAGAAAACTCCCTTCAGCTTTGATGTATCGGTCTGGGAGTTTTTCTGGCCGTTGCTGGTGGGAGCGCGTTTGGTGGTGGCTGAACCCGGTGGGCACCGGGATCCAACTTACTTGGTGAAGCTGATTAAAGGGCAAGGGATTACGGTACTGCATTTTGTGCCGTCAATGCTGAGGGCGTTTCTGGAAGAACCTGGGGTGGAGACGTGTGAGTCGTTGCGGCATGTCATTTGTAGCGGGGAGGCGTTGCCCTACGAGTTGCAGGAACAGTTTTTCGAGTTGTTGGCTGCACAGTTACACAACCTGTACGGGCCGACGGAAGCCGCCGTGGATGTTACGCACTGGACTTGCCGACGTCATGACGAGCGAAAGATCGTCCCCATCGGGCGGTCGGTGGCGAACACACAGGTTTACATTTTAGACCGCTACCTTCAACCGGTGGCAATGGGCATACCAGGTGAGTTGCATCTTGGAGGGGTGCAAGTCGGCCGTGGGTACCACAGGCGGCCGGAGTTGACGGCGGAGAGGTTTATTCCGGATCCGTTTAACGGAGATCCAGAAGCACGGCTGTACAAGACGGGGGATCTGTGCCGTTGGCTTCCGGATGGCGTCATTGAATACCTGGGGCGGATGGACTTTCAGGTCAAGATTCGGGGATTCCGCATTGAACTAGGTGAGATTGAGGACATCCTCCGGCAACACCCGGCCGTGCACGAAGCCGTGGTCACGGCCCGTGAAGACACATCTGGGGACAAGCGACTCGTGGCATACGTGGTTTTGGGGGGAGAGCCGGCATGCACGACTGCCGAATTGCGAGATTACCTCAAACAGAAACTACCCGACCACATGGTTCCGTTGGCCTGGGTTAGCTTGTCGGCGCTGCCATTAACCCCCAACGGCAAGGTGGATCGTAGGGCCCTGCCGCTCCCGGGCGCAGACGCGGTGGCAGAACTGAGCACTGTTTACGTGGCGCCAGACAGCGAAACGGAACGGAAGATAGCTGCGATCTGGCAGGACGTGCTGGGAATTGCCCAAGTCGGAAGAACCAATAATTTCTTTGATTTAGGTGGAGATTCTTTGCGATTGATGAGAGTTCACAGCCGATTGCGACAAGCCTTTAACAGTGACATCACAATGGTGGATATGTTCAGGTGCACTACGGTTCGAGCGCTCGCGCTTCACTTGGCGGGTCAGTCGGATTCGAGTGTGTCGGACAGGGCTCAGGCACAAGGCGAGGTACGAAAAGACGCGATACGGCGTCATCGCCAGTTGCGGCGGCATCTCACCAATGAATCGCTTAGAGCGTCTTCCGAGCATGAACCAAGTAACTGACCAACTCGACAGGATCGCCGTTATCGGCATGGCGGGGCGTTTTCCGGACGCCCCCGACGTCGAGCGGTTCAGGAAGAACTTGTGCGCCGGCGTAGAGTCTGTAACTACCTTTACGGATGAGCAACTTTTGTCTGCGGGTGTGGAACCGAGCCTGGTCCAAGCGCCGAACTACGTGAAAGCAGGCGTTTTGTTGGACGGCGTGGAGATGTTCGCTGCCGAATTCTTTGGCTACGCGCCTCGAGAGGCGGAGCTGACCGATCCTCAACACCGCGTGTTTCTGGAGTGCGCCTGGGAGGCCTTGGAGGATGCAGGCTACGACCCGGACAGCACCCGACTTCGAATTGGAGTCTTCGCCGGCACTGGCAGGAATTCCTACTTCCAGAATAACCTCGTCTCGAATCCACATCTGATGACGTCGTTGAACTACCTGGAAAGGCAGGTCGCGACCGAGAACGATTATCTGGCTACACGTGTCTCTTATAAGTTAAACCTCAAAGGGCCTAGCCTCACTATCCAGACGGCGTGTTCCACCTCGCTGGTAGCGACCCACGTCGCATGCCAGAGCTTGCTCAATGGGGAATGTGACATGGCTCTGGCCGGTGGTGCCTCAATTAGGATTCCCCAGATAGTGGGCTACATGTACCAGGAAGGTTCAACTCTGTCATCCGATGCTCGGTGCCGGGCTTTTGATGCTTCTGCTCAGGGAATGATGCCCGGCAGCGGAGCCGGCGTTGTCGTTCTCAAGCGGCTGGCCGACGCGCTGGAGGATGGAGACTGCGTGCACGCCGTTATTCGCGGGTCGGCCATCAACAACGATGGTGCGGTCAAGATTGGCTTTACGGCGCCCAGCGTGGAGGGGCAGGCGAGCGTGATTGCGGAGGCACAGGCCTTGGCTGGCGTGAGCGCCGATGAGATTACCTACATCGAGGCTCATGGCACTGGCACGGTGCTGGGGGATCCCATCGAGATTGCTGGCCTGACACAAGCTTTCCGCAAGACAAGCCGGAGGCAGGGTTTCTGCGCCGTTGGCTCGGTTAAGACCAACATTGGACACCTAGGTGCTGCGGCAGGTATTGCAGGCTTGATTAAGGTTGTGTTGGCTCTCCAGAACCGAGTGCTCCCTCCGAGCCTGAATTTCAAACGAGCCAACCCTGCTATCGATTTCGCGAACAGCCCATTCTACGTGCAGCAAACGTTGTCGGAGTGGCAGCCGGCGAAGGGCCGGCGTGTGGCTGGTGTTAGTTCTTTTGGCATCGGCGGGACGAATGCCCATGCCGTGCTCGAAGAGGCACCCGTCACTGACCCTTCCGGGCCATCCAGGCCCTGGCAGCTTCTGCTGCTCTCGGCGCGCACAAGTACCGCTTTGGATAAGATGACGAAAAACCTCGTCGAACGCCTGAAGAACAATCCTCCTTCAAGCCTTGCCGATGTCGCCTACACTCTTCAAAGGGGCCGGAAGACCTTTCAGCATCGCCGCATGTTGGTTTGCCAGAGCCTCGAGGATGGCGTTGCCGCACTGGAATCTCTAGACCCGAGGCGAGTATCCACCCACTATCAAGAGCCGGCTCATCGAGATGTCGTGTTCATGTTTCCCGGCCAAGGGGCCCAGTACGCCAATATGAGCTTGGAACTCTATCGGACTGAACCAGAGTTTCAGGAACAGATCGATCGTTGCTGCGAACTACTCAGGCCTCACCTTTCCCCTGATTTGCGGGAGATCCTATATCCGAGGGATGAGGAGGTCGAAAGCGCTTCGAAGGCGCTGGAGCAGACACTGATCGCTCAGCCAGCCCTTTTCGTCGTTGAGTACGCTCTCGCAAAACTGTTGATCTCCTGGGGCGTGAAACCTGCCGCCCTGGTGGGCCATAGCATCGGCGAATATGTAGCAGCCTGTCTGGCCGGAGTATTCTCCCTCGAAGACGCCTTGGCTCTCGTTGCCGCCCGAGGTCGGCTTATGCAGGGTCTCCCCAAGGGGTCCATGCTGGCCGTTTCCCTCTCGGAGGAAGACATCGCACCGCTTTTGAGTGAAAGGCTCTCCTTGGCCGCGGTGAACAGTCTTTCCCTGTGCGTCGTCTCGGGAGAAACGGAGGTGCTGAAGGACCTGGAGGAGAAGCTTTCGAAAAAGGGTGTGGCCTGCCGCCCCCTGCATACCTCTCACGCGTTTCATTCAAACATGATGGATCCCATCCTGGTCGAGTTCGCCCGGAAAGTAGAACAAGCGGGCCTTCATCCCCCGAAAATTCCGATTCTTTCCAGCGTCACCGGCGCATGGGCACAATCACCGGAGATTGCCACCCCGGGTTATTGGACCAGAAATCTGCGGCAGACCGTCCGCTTCTCCAATTGCGTTCAGGAGTTGATGAAAGAGCCCGATAGAATCCTCCTGGAGGTCGGGCCAGGAAAGACCCTCGGGACATTCGCCAGGCAGCATCCGGATGGATCAGGCAAACGCCTTGTGTTAGCTACGATCCGTCACCCCCAAGAGCCGGACTCCGATCTTGCTTTCCTCCTGAACACTATTGGGCGGCTCTGGCTAGCCAACGTTGACGTGGACTGGTCGGGATTTTATAAGGACGAGCGCCGCCGTCGAATCTCCCTACCGACCTACCCCTTTGAGCGACAGCGTTACTGGGTTGAGTCATCGCCGGAGATGGCTACCCTGGGGGTGGCTCGAAGGTTGTCAGAAAAGAACTCAGACATCGCTGAATGGTTTTATGTCCCATCCTGGAAACGAGCGCAGCTCCCCGAGAATAGCAACGGCAGCGGATCCTCGAGTCAGAATCTGTGCTCTTTGGTGTTCCTCGACGAGGGCGGATGTGGTGCCAAGCTCGTTGAACTGCTGCAGAATAGCGGCCAGCGCGTGACCCTTGTGAAAGCTGGAACCAAGTTTCATCGAATCAATGAGGAGTCCTTTACCATAAATCCGGAAGTGAAGGAAGACTACCACGCCTTATTGCATGAACTTAAAGAGGGTGGACGATCACCAGGCACGATCGTTCATCTGTGGTGTCTTACCAGCCGGGAAGAGAAGTTGTCGATTGCCGATTCCTACAAGCTTTTCCGCAACCTAGGATTTAACAGTCTGCTCTTCTTGACTCAAGCCATTGTCGAACAACTTCCTGAGAAGCCGTTGCAAATTAAGGTCGTTTCCAACTATCTCCACGAAGTAACGGGTGAGGAATTCCTGTCTCCCGCTAAGGCCATCCTTCTTGGTCCGTGTCGGGTCATCCCCCTGGAACATCCCAACATACAGTGTACGAACGTTGATCTGGGAGACCGGCAGCCACCAGACGAATACGCTCAGCGGCTTGTGAAAGAGCTGACCGCCAGGACCACGGATGCTGTTGTCGCCTACCGAGGTACACATCGATGGGTGCGAGAGTTCGAACGCATGCGGTTGGGCAAAATCGACCAGGTCAAACCCCCGTTGAGAGAAGGGGGTGTTTATTTAATTACGGGTGGTCTCGGCGGAATTGGTCTGGTATTGGCGGAATATTTGGCTCAATCCGTGCACGCAAAACTCGTTCTGATTTCACGGACCGGCCTGCCAGACAGAGAAAAATGGCAACATTGGCTGGAAACGCACGAGGAACAGGATGCTGTTAGCCAAAAGATTCGAAAAGTACAGTCGCTTGAGAATCAAGGAGCGAAGGTGCTGGTCCTGAAGGCCGATGTAGCCGACGTCAATCAGATGAAGGCGGCTTTTGAGCAAGCGCATGGTCAATTCGGAAAAATTCATGGAGTGATACACGCTGCCGGCATCGTCGGCACTGGTATCACCTTGCTGAAAAAGCCTGACGTGGCAGCAGGCGTTATGGCGCCAAAGGTGGACGGAACTCTATGTCTCGGTCAACTGCTGCGTGACAGCAGATTGGATTTTTTCGTCTTCTGCTCCTCTCTGACTGCACATTTGGGGGGAATCGGACAGGTAGATTATTGCTCCGCCAATTCCTTTCTAGATGCATACGCGCAGAAGTATCGCTCAGAAATGAATCTCATCTCAATAAACTGGGGTACCTGGCAGGGAGTTGGTATGGCTGTGAACACTGAAGTCCCGTTCGATCTCAAAGAAGAGAGAGAACGGAGTCTGCGGCTCGGAATTTTGCCCGAGGAGGGAAAAGAGGCATTTGCCCGAATTCTAGGCGGATCTCATCCACAAGTGATCGTCTCGCCACAAGACCTCACAGCGTTGATGCAAAAAAGCGATAAGGGCGGAGAATCGGTTGCTGTAGAACAGGGGACAAAGACTTCCCCAGGTAAACCGACACACCCGCGTCCCAATCTCTCCAGTGATTATGTTGTTCCCGGAAACTCAACTGAGCAGACCATTGCAGATATCTGGCAGGAACTTCTTGGCATGACCAATGTAGGTATCCACGACAATTTCTTCGAATTAGGCGGACATTCGTTGCTGGCAACAAGTCTCACAGCCCGCTTGAAGAGCGTATTTCCTATCGAACTCTCTATCGCAAGCTTGTTTGAAAACCCTACGGTCCATTCGCTGAGCGAGATGGTACGGCAGGGGCAGCGCGAACCCCTGTCGTTCGTCGAAGGTAAGAGCCGCGGGCAGAGGCGACGAGAGGCACGGTCGAAAACGTGAAGGAATGGCCGGTGCGGCTTAGAAGTCTCGACTGTCAGCCTGGTGACTCTGGGCTGAACGGCTCTATGGGATTGTCTAAAAGCAGAACCATGACACGGGCGAGGAGGACCTGAATGCCGGAACGAAACTCAAACATCGCTGACTGGTTTTACGTTCCATCCTGGGAACAGGCACCACTTCCCAATACCGGGAACGACAGCGGATCAGCGGCCCGGAACCTGTTTGCTTTGATTTTTCTCGATGAATCGGGATGCGGCTCCAGGCTGGTTGAACTACTGCAGAACAGCGGGCGGCGCGCTACAGCCGTCAGAACGGGGACAACCTTTCAGCAGATCAATGAAAACTCTTTTGTTATAAACCCCGAGGTGAAGGAGAACTATCTCCGCTTATGGAAGGAGCTAACGGCCTCCGGGAGCATTCCGGACACGATTGTTCATCTGTGCTGCCTTACCCGGGGGGAACGGGGGCTGTCGCCTGAGGATTCCTGCGAGTTCGTCCGCAGCAGGGGATTTAACAGCCTGCTCTATCTGATGCAATCCATTGGCGACCAGGTTTCCGCGGAACCAATACAGCTCAAAGTAGTTTCCGACGATCTCCATCGGGTAACCGGAAAAGAAATTCTCTCTCCATCTAAAGCGATTTTGATGGGTCCCTGCCGGGTCATCCGCAAGGAGTTTCCCAACATACTTTGCGGTAACGTTGATCTGACGGAAAAACTAAAGGTCGAGGACTGCGCGCAACTGCTTTTCAAAGAGATCGGCGCCCGGACGGCAGAAGCCGTAGTCGCCTACCGAGATTCACAGCGGTGGGTGCAATCGATCGAACATGCACCTTTGCCCCAGACCAATACCGCCAATTCGATTTTGCGCGAAGGCGGCGTTTATCTCATCACAGGCGGACTCGGCGGGATTGGGCTCGTATTGGCGGAGTATCTGGCCCAATCGGTGCGAGCCAGGCTGGTCCTCATTTCGCGGAGCCGGCTGCCAGACAGAGGACGATGGCAGGAATGGCTCAGTGCGCATGAAGAAGGCGATGCGGTCAGCGAGAGGATTCGAAAAATACAGTGTATCGAAGATCGGGGCGCAAAGGTTCTGGTCGCGAACGCGGATGTGGCGGACTTCGATCAAATGAGGACGGCTCTCGACCAGGCACAGAATCAATTTGGGCCAATCCAGGGCGTCATACACGCTGCCGGCGTCTCGCCCGGAGGGCTGATGCTGCTGAAGAAACCGGAGGCAGCCGCCAGTGTTATGGCGCCGAAGGTCAAAGGAACTCTAGTGCTCGACAAGTTGCTTGGTGACACCAAGCTGGACTTTTGCGTATTTTGCTCCTCGACTTCCGCGTTTTACGGTGAGTTCGGGCAGGTAGATTATTCCGCGGCCAATGCATTCATGGATGCGTACGCTCTAAAGCACGCTTTAGAGAGAAAAATCGTCTCAATCAACTGGAACATGTGGCGGGACGTTGGTATGGGGGTACACAGCCCGGTGCCAGTTCGCCTCCAGAAGAGAAGAGAACAGGAACTGAGGCTCGGAATAGCGCCCGAGGAGGGGAAGGAAGCGTTCGCAAGAATTCTAGGAAGTTCTCTTCCACAGGTGATCGTATCGCCAAGAGAAATCGTGATAACTGGGTATAAGGAACGGGAAACCGACTCCGAAGAGCCGGTGACGAAGGTCTTGCCGGACAAGCGCCGACATCCGCGTCCCAATTTGTCCACTGAGTATGTAATCCCCGGAAATTCCGCGGAACGGACCATTGCCGAGATGTGGCAGGAACTCCTGGGCGTAAACACAGTAGGCATCCACGACAATTTCTTTGAACTGGGCGGAAACTCGTCGCTCGTGCCAGACGTGATCAGTCGAATCAGGAGCGCATTTGGTGTAGGGCTCCCAGCCACCGGCGTAATTGAAAATCCCACAGTACATTTACTAAGTGAAGGGATACGCCAGGGACGGTGGGACGACGCGTCGTTTGAGGCGAGCAGAAGCCGAGGACAGAGGCGCAGAGAAGCAAGGGAGATGAGGTGAAGCCGTGAATAAGGCAGAAGGGTCCGGTCGCTGGAGCGGTTCGGAGATCGCCATCATCGGTATGGCAGGGCGGTTTCCGGGCGCGCCTAATATTGAAAAGTTCTGGAGCAATTTGCGGGATGGCGTGGAATCCTTAACCTTCTTCACCGACGAGGAGTTGCTGGCCTCGGGCGTGGATCCCGCAGTATTGCAAAATCCCTTGTACGTAAAAGCCAATTACATCCTCGACTCGATCGATCTGTTTGATGCCGCTTTTTTCGGATTCAGCCCTCGGTTGGCTGCGGGCACGGACCCACAACGTCGGCTCTTCCTGGAATGCGTGCGGGATGCGATCGAAGCGGCCGGTTACGATGCCGAGCGATACGACGGGGCAATCAGCGTGTTCGCGGGTGCGACGTTGAGTAGCTATCTGTTCAACAACCTGTGTGCGAACCCTGACGCCCTGGCAGCAGACAGTTTCTATTTGAACACGCCGGATTCTCTGGCCACGCTCATAGCCTACAAGCTGAATCTGAAAGGAACCTGTTACACCGTTGCGACCTTTTGCTCCACCTCATTGGTGGCCGTCCATCTCGCCAGTCAAAGCTTGTTGAGCTTTGAATGCGACATGGCGGTGGCGGGAGGCGTGCACGTTCGATCGCCGCTTAAGGCGGGCTATTTTTATGAAGAGGGGTCAGTGTACTCCCCCGACGGGCATATCCGGCCTTTTGATGCCAAAGCACAGGGAATGGTGTTCGGCAGCGGGCTCGGTGCCGTGGTGCTGAAAAGGCTGAAGGACGCTTTAGCTGACGGCGATTCCATTGACGCAGTGATCCTTGGCTCGGCGACAAACAACGATGGTTCCCTGAAGGTAAGTTTTACGGCGCCCAGCGTTACTGGTCAGGCTGAGGCCATCGTGGAGGCCCTGGCGGTCGCCGGAGTCGAACCCGACACGATCAGTTATGTGGAGGCCCATGGGACAGGAACACCGTTTGGTGATCCCGTGGAAGTGGCGGCACTGAACCGCGCCTTTCGTGGTGGAACAAAGAAAAAGGGCACCTGCGCCCTCGGTTCGGTGAAGGGAAACATCGGACACGCCGATGCGGCCGCTGGCGTGTCTGGTCTGATCAAGACCGTTCTCGCGCTCAAGAACAAGCAAATTCCCGCAAGCCTGAATTTCCACGAGCCAAATCCGAATATCGATTTTGAAAGCGGCCCGTTCTACGTCAACTCAACTCTTTCGGAATGGAGGAGTAACGGCACACCACGCCGTGCTGGCGTCAGCGCATTCGGTTTCGGAGGGACAAACGCTCATGTGATCCTTCAGGAAGCCCCCGTACCTGAACCCTCTGGTCCGTCCAGGACTCACCAATTGTTGGTTCTGTCCGCCAAGACTAGTTCTGCTTTGGAAGCAGCCACAGGGAACATGATCGCGTTCCTGAAGAATCATCCGGATCTGAACCTTGCGGATGCGGCATACACACTGAAGGTAGGGCGAACAGCTTTCAACCATCGCAGGGTCGTCGTCTGCCGGAACTGCGAGGATGCCGTGGCCGCGCTGGAAGCAGCCGACTCAAGCCGTAAGGCGACCGCGCATCAGGACAAGAGGGATCCCGGCATCACCTTCATGTTTTCCGGACAGGGGGCGCAGTATGCAGCCATGGGTTCGGAGCTTTATGAAACCGAACGCGGGTTTCGGGAGGCCGTTGACCGGTGCTCGCAAATCCTGCAACCGCATCTCGGGCTCGATATACGTCAGATCCTTTATCCGCGCGATGCAGGTCTCGAGGAAGCCACCCAAAAGCTAAACCAGACATCCATTACCCAACCTGCATTATTTGTGCTGGAATACGCGTTGGCCAAACTGTGGATGTCATGGGGAGTCCACCCGACGGACATGGTGGGCCACAGCATCGGAGAGTATGTCGCGGCCTGTCTCGCTGGCGTCTATTCTCTGGAAGACGCGTTGACTCTGGTGGCAGCGAGGGGCAGGCTGATGCAGAGTCTGCCGGGCGGCAGCATGCTGGCGGTTCGACTCCGCGAGCCCGAAATCCGGTCGCTGATAGACGATCATGAACTTTGCCTGGCCGCGATTAACAGCCCTTCTCTATGCACAGTCTCGGGCAGCGAGACGGCCATAGAAGGCCTTAAACAACGCCTTTCTGGAATGGGTGTGGAGTACCGCCCGCTGCATACGTCCCACGCATTTCATTCCAGTATGATGGACCCGATCCTGGATGCATTTGGGGAGAAAGTAAGGAGCACCAAAAGGAACCCACCCCAGATTCCGTTCCTTTCAAATGTGTCCGGGACATGGATCACTCCGGAACAGGCCATGATGCCGGAGTATTGGATGAAGCATCTCCGCCACACCGTCCGATTCTCCGATGGAGTTCAGGAATTACTCAAGGAATCAAACCGAGTCTTTCTTGAAGTGGGCCCCGGCAATACCCTGAGCACGCTGGTAAGACAGCATCTCAACGGAACTGGATCCAGGGTGGTGCTTGGTTCTCTACGTCATCCTCATGAGCAGGAACCGGATGACGCCTTCATTCTGAACAGCCTTGGACGGCTGTGGCTGGCAGGGGTTGAGGTGAATTGGCCGGGGTTTTATGAAGGGGAGAGGCGCCGCCGGGTTGTCCTCCCGACTTATCCTTTCGAGCGGCGACGTTACTGGGTTGATGCGACGATACCCCCGCAGGGCCGCTTTGCGAGGATATCTGGCTTGATCAGGGAACAACAGCTTCTGCCGCGCGCGGCTCAATCGGAGGCCGCCGAGGAGGTGCTGGCTCCCCGAAATCCAGAGTTGCAAGGAGACTATGTTGCTCCCCAGACGCGTACAGAGAAGGTTCTGACTGGCATATGGACCAAAGCGCTCGGGATTCGGGAAATCGGGCGTCACGACGACTTCTTTCAATTGGGCGGCGATTCCCTTTCAGCCATAACTGTATTAAGTAAAGTCGAGCAAGCTTTGGGTAAGCGACTCTCCTTGTCATCCTTAATCCAATCTCCGACGATTCATGAATTTTCTGCGCTTTTCAGTGATATGGAGGAAGACAACATTCGGAATCAAGAGGTCATCTCCTCGCGCTGGAAATCTTTGGTGGCGATTCAGCCGTCGGGTTCGCGTCTCCCCTTTTTCTGTTTCCATGGAGCCGGCGGCAATATCCTGATCTACAAGAAGCTATCGGAGTATCTTGGGGCCGACCAGCCATTCTACGGTCTGGAAGCCCAGGGTTTGGACGGCGTTACTCCTGTCCCGAGAACGATCGAGGAGATGGCTGCGCTGTATTTGAAGGAGATCCGTGATGTCCAGCCCCACGGGCCCTATCTTCTGGGCGGGTATTGCATGGGAGGGACCGTTGCTTATGAGGCTGCACAGCAATTAACGGCTGCGGGCGAGGAGGTCGCGCTCCTTGCACTCTTCGACACGATGCACTGGGACAAGGTGGTGTTTACCGGCTGGGACTGGAAGTTCCTGCGTTTCCAGCGGTTGATTTTCCATGCAGCGGCTGTGCTTGGGCTCGATTTTGAGGGCAAGAGCAGATTCCTGAAGGGAAAATTTCATGATTTGCGAAGCCGAATTCCCGTATGGCGGGGGATATTGCTGACGAAGCTCCAGAAGCATTCGACCGCGGTATCCTCAGGCTCCTTGATTCTGGCTCAAGTCTGGCAGTCTAACGATCGCGCTGCCGTCAACTATGTCCCCAAACCCTATCCGGGCGAGGTTACAGACTTTCGTCCAGCCCGGCAGTACCGGGCATACAATAATCCCGAGCTGAAGTGGGACCGTTTGGCAAGAGCTGGACAGCGAGTTATCGTGATTCCAGGATATCCTGCCGTCATGCTGCTTGAACCATATGTCAAGGACCTAGCTGCAAAGTTAGCGGAGTGTATTGACGACGCAGTACGCGTAAAATCCAACTCGCTGGACAAACATCCCGGAGCCAGTTCAGCGCTAACCGGTGTGGCGAGGGATGCTGCTCGCCAAGTTCGACAAGCACTCACGGATAGCCAGGTCGGAATCCCCAGTGCTGGGGCAGATCTGGCAGGCGAATGACCGGGCATGCTTGGATTATGTCCCCAAACCCTATCCCGGCGGTGTCACCGACTTTCGCCCTAAGAAACAGTATCGGAGACTCAGCCGGGCAGATGCGAAATGGGATCAATTGGCACGCGATGGGCAAGAAGTGGTTGTTCTTCCACTTTATCCGGCTGGCATGCTGGTCGAGCCCTTCGTCAAGCACTTGGCCCATGCCCCATGGCGATTTATCGACAGTGCGATTAACCGCTGCCCGAGCTAGTCGGTCAGAAGATTCCCGGCTTTGTCAACGGCAGGTGAGGTTTGACTTTTTCGGTAGGGGATTCCACGCGAGCCGTCGGAACTATGACCGATCCCACCCACCTGCGAAGGCCAATAGAACTTCGAGGGGTTTGAGTACAAAATGACCTTGTTCAATGCTGGGCCTATTGAAGGGGATGGAGGATCCTCAAATCGAGTTGGTAAGATTATGGCTCATGGAGAGGAAGGGCTAGACGTATTGCCGCCACCGGCGGAGTCGGAAAAACTTTCATTGCCGGTGGACTGGAACCAAACGCACATGGATATTCCGCGGGGGCAGTGTATTCACGATCTTTTGGAAGACCGGGTGAGGCATACTCCAGCGAGCGCAGCTCTGGTGGGCCCCAGCATAGCTCGATCTTCCTCTTGTCAGGTGACGTGGACCTATGCCGAACTGAATGAGCGGGCCGATGCGTTGGCGGAATACCTCCGAGCCCTGGGTGTGGGGCCGGAGGTACTCGTGGCGGTTTGCATGGAGCGCACGGTGGAAATGGTGGTAGGCCTGCTGGCCGTGCTGAAGGCGGGGGGAGCCTACGTACCCCTCGACCCATCGTATCCACCTGAACACCTGGCGTACATCCTGGAGGAAACACAGGTTCCCGTGGTCCTGACGCAACAGAGCATCGCCCCTTTTCTCCCGAGCACTGCGGGGCGCGTTGTGTATCTGGACGATCCGGAATTGCCGGTGGAAATTCGGAAACTGACAGGTAATGATCCTCGCTTCTCGACCAACCCTCAGGATCCCTCCCATCTGGCGTACGTTCTGTACACATCGGGTTCGACGGGCAGGCCCAAAGGTGTTGAGATAAGCCATCGGGCGGTGGTTAATTTTCTGAACTCTATGCGGGAAGAACCGGGGATGGAGGCGCGAGATACGCTGTTGTCAGTCACCACATTGTCGTTCGATATCTTCGGGCTGGAGATGTGGCTGCCGCTGACGACAGGGGCGAAAGTGGTGATTGCGCAGGAGGAAGTGGCGAAGGATGGGCGGGAACTGGCGTCGTTGATGGAGCGGAGTGGAGCGACGGTGATGCAAGCCACTCCCTCCACCTGGCGGTTATTGCTCAAGTCGGGATGGGAAGGCAGTCCGCATCTGAAGATTCTTTGCGGGGGGGAAATGTGGCCGGCACAACTGGCCGAGCAGTTACTGCCGAAGTGCGGATCGCTTTGGAATATGTACGGACCGACGGAAACTACCATCTGGTCGGCAGTAAACGCGGTGGAGAAGGGGAAGCAGGTTTTGATCGGGCGTCCCATTGCCAACACGCAATTCTATGTGGTGGATGGGCACCTGCAACCGCTGCCGGTGGGGGTACCGGGGGAGTTGTTGATAGGTGGCGAGGGGCTGGCGCGAGGATATTGGAAGCACCAGGAGTTGACGGCCGAGAAATTCATTGCCAACCCTTTCAGCCCTGACGTCGAGTCGAGGTTATACCGCACCGGCGACTTAGTGCGCAGTCTCCCAGACGGTACCCTGGAATTTCTGGGGCGGACTGATCAGCAACTCAAGCTTCGGGGATTCCGAGTCGATCTGGCGGAAATCGAAAGCACATTGCGCGCACACCCGGGAGTTTCAGAAGCTGCCGTGGTCGCCTGCGAGGATGTAGGAGAACCACGACTCGTTGCGTACCTTGTCCCCTCGGGAATCCCAGTTGGCGGGCCGGTCAATTGGCGAGATTACCTCAAGACCAAGCTCCCTATCTATATGGTGCCCGCGACATTTGTCATGCTCGAAAAACTGCCATTGACCCCGAATGGCAAGGTGGATCGAAGGGCTTTGTCGAGTATGAGTCCCACAACAGCTCAGACCCCACCGAAAGGTGGGGCACCTTGCGACGTGATTGAGCAGATACTGACGCAACTGTGGGAGAGAACCCTGCGCGTGCGCCCGATTGGATTGAGAGATGACTTCTTTGAGTTGGGCGGGCACTCACTCGCTGCGGCCCAGCTCTTTTCTGAGATCGAAAGGCTGACCGGCATAAGCCTGCCGTTGGCGACTCTCTTGCGAGCGTCGACAGTGAAGGAGTTAGCGGAGATACTGCGCAAGGATCGATGGGCCCCCAACTGGTCATCGCTCGTCCCCATAAACCCTGGCGGATCCCAACTTCCGCTCTTTTTGGTTCACGGTGCCGAGGGCAATGTCATATTGTACCGACAACTGGCCCGATATCTTGGGCCGGATCAGCCTGTTTATGGTTTCCAATCAAAAGGGCTCGATGGCAATGGAAACTTGCGCGCCACGATCGAGGAGATGGCCTCCGACTACATTAATGAACTAGTAGCCTTACAACCGAGCGGGCCTTACCGTCTCGGAGGCTACTGTCTTGGAGGAGCCATAGCTTTAGAAATGGCACACCAACTCCAAGCAAAAGGAGAGCAAGTCGAACTAGTAGCAATGCTCGAAACGTACAATAACAACGCGCTTCCTCCATCAAGACAGCGGCGAACTTGGAGACTTGTGCATTCATTACAGAATTTGTGGTTTCACGGTGTTAATTTTTGCTTCCTCAAGAACAAGGACCGCTGGAAATTTATCCGCGAAAAGTGGGATGTCGAAATGACCAGGTTAGGGATCAGGCTTCGGGCTTTGTCCCCTGCGCGATACGTATCGGGTCGCGGGGAGACGCAAAGCAGCTATCCCCATTTGCGGGTCAAGAAGGTTAATGATCTTGCTGTAAGGCGATATGTGCCGCGGACTTATTCGGGTCGTGTTGTTGTCATTCGACCTAAAGGGAACTTCTGGGGGCTCGATCGCGTGACCTTTGGGTGGGGTGACGTCGTTCGGGACGGCTTGGAGGTACGGGAGATTCCAATCTATCCCAAGGGGATGTTAGTCGAACCTTTCGTCCAGACCTTGGCGGAGGAATTAAGAGCGTGCCTAGGAGAAGCAGAATAGGTAGCCAGAGCATTCCCGCAGTGGGGATGGCGACCGAAGCCCGTCGGGAATTGAGATCAAATGATTGTCTCGCGGCCTAGTTTGAATTTCCGCAGAGTTGCGTGCTAAGGTACTCGTCCCTCGTACAGGAAATTGCCCCGCGCGGTTGAAACCTGAAGTAAGGAAGAAACGGCTCTTAGCCCGAACCCGATTGGAGTTTGGTTTGGAAACTCCTCAGGGATGAGAGTCGAGATTAAGCAAACCTAGCAGGAAACGGAAGATAAGTGCGGCCGATTAGTTCGAGATGATCGGCTACCGACCTTCCGTCTTATAAACCTACGAAGTTATAGGGAGGAAGTATGGAGCGCGAAAAAGTACTGATTTTCGATACGTCGCTTCGCGACGGCGAACAAGCACCCGGATGCAGCATGAACATTGAGGAAAAACTGCTGTTCGCCCGGAAACTCCAGCGGTTGGGAGTGGACATCATCGAAGCTGGTTTTCCCATTGCTTCACCCGGCGATGCTGAGGCGGTGCGGCTCGTAGCCAGCGAGGTCCAAGGCCCGATTATTGCCGCGATGGCTCGTTGCACCGAGAAGGACATCAAGGCGGCTTGGGAAGCGCTGAGCTGTTCTCCGCGCCCGCGCATTCACATTGTCCTTGCGACTTCGGATATTCACCTGGCGTTCAAACTGAAGATCAGCCGGGACGAAGCGCTGCGCAGAGCTGCAGACATGGTGGCTTATGCGCGCACGCTCTGCCCCGACGTCGAATTTTCCCCCGAGGACGCTACCCGCTCCGACCGGAGCTACTTGTGCGATGTACTGCAGGCCGTAGTGCAAGCCGGAGCAACCACGCTCAACATTTGCGACACGGTTGGCTATACCACGCCCGTTGAATATGCGGAGCTGATCCGCGTCATTCGACAGCGCTTGCATGACGCGGAGCACATTACCATCTCGGCCCATTGCCACAACGATCTGGGCTTGGCGGTTGCTAATTCCCTGGCCGGCGTTGAGGCTGGTGCGCGGCAGATCGAGTGCACTGTTAACGGCATAGGGGAGAGGGCCGGGAACACGTCCTTGGAGGAGATCGCGATGGTGTTGCAAGTTCGCCGTGACCGCTATCCGGTCGCAACCGGCATTTGCCATGAAGAGATTTACTCGACCAGTCGATTACTGTCGAAGATCCTAGGGTTTGAACCTCAACCGAACAAGGCAATCGTGGGACGGAATGCCTTTGCGCACGAAGCAGGCATTCATCAGCATGGTGTCCTCAGCAATCCGCTGTGCTACGAAATCATGACGCCGGAAACGGTGGGAGTACCACCTAACCACATCGTGCTTGGCAAGCACTCGGGCCGGCACGCGGTAGCCTATAAGCTCAAGGAAATGGGCCACGAACTTTCAGATGGCGAGCTTAACCGCATCTACCATAAATTTATCCGGCTCGCCGACAGCAAGAAGCACGTATACGAACAGGATCTATTGGCGATTCTCTTCGAGGAGCGCGCCCAGATACCAGCTCCCTGAAGAATAAGCACAGCGCCCCCGGCTACGTGAATCCCGATCCGCGTTTTCTGTGCCGCACAACCCAGAACGAGGAAGCACTTACTGGATTGATAGACGGCATTGAGACTCGTAAAGGGTTTACCACCCTCACGGGTGAGGTCGGAACCGGTAAGACTACTCTCATCAATAGCCTGCTCGACTGGTTATTTCGACGGGAGCCGGCATCGCTTTCCTTCTTAACTCGCGGCGGAACTCACATCACCTTCTCGACTTCATCCTTGCGGAGTTTGTCGCGGTGCCTGCCGGGAATATCCTGAACCTCAGTACCCACTGCCGCCAGTCCTCCCCAACCGAAAAGTTCATCGTTTCCTGCGAGTGCACGCCGAGTCATCGAACGAAGGATGACTAAACTCTCAGGATTGACCGTTGGCTTGTACATCGAGCAGCCAACCGATGAATGTCTCTCAGACTCCCAACACTCTGGAAGAGAGGACGACCGAATTTGTGGGACAGCCGGTACAAGTGTCCGAAAACTCGGGAAGTGAGGAACTCTGTTGCATAGCTCCATCCTTCTCCTGAGAAGGAAATATCATCCAGCCATAATTTGTGGAGCACAAACTGTGCGCGAAGACCCACGGAATGCGTGTTCTTCTCGAGATTATCCAGCAGGAATGTGGCAACCCCACGGGCCATAGAGAATTGGACGTTGGCTGTTTAGGAACCCAGTTTGGAACTCGTAAGCACGTTCTAGTCTCATGGCAAAAACTCTTGTGATTTGCTAGTGTCGCGGAGAAGACAGCGGGAATAGGAAGGGTTGGGAGACGCTGAGCTCCCATTCTGCCAGGCCTAACCGGTTGCCGGACCATGGATCCACTTACCATTTGGGCGCCGCCCTCAGAACCGCTCACCCTCCGCAATGGGGAAATGCAAATCTGGCGTGTTTCCGTCGACCATCCACCCGTGGCCCTCGGACTCCTTTCGACGTATCTGTCTGCTGAAGAAGCTGCTCGAGCCGAGCGCTTCGTGTTTCCTCGCGACAAAAACCTTTTCATCGCAGGTCGTGGCATGCTCCGTGTCATTCTCGGACGTTATCTTGGAATGCCTCCCCGCAGCCTTTCTCTTCAAAAAGGTCACCACAAAAAACCTTTCGTTTCGACGGATTCCGGAAAACCGCCTCTTCAATTCAACATGTCTCACTCCCATGGCCTGGCCTTGTATGCCTTTGCCCTGCGCGGCCAGGTGGGCATTGATCTCGAAAAGCTCCAGCCCGACTTTGCAACTGAAGAGGTAGCCGAGCAATTCTTCTCTCCAAAGGAACAGGAAGAATTGCTTGGCCTTCCGCCGGAAAGCCGTGTCCAAGGCTTTTTCAACTGCTGGACTCGGAAAGAAGCTTACGTGAAGGCCACAGGAGAGGGTCTATACGTTCCCCTGGATAGCTTCGACGTTTCCCTGACCCCAGGCCGCCCTCCCACGCTGCGAGCGGCCGACTCGGATCGTTGGACTCTTTTCTCATTCTGCCCAGCGCAGGGATACATCGCCGCGGCGGTTGTTGAGGGAAAAGGGTGGAACAATCAGTTCTATGATTGGGACGGTATGCTCTGACCGGTACCATGAAAAGGTGATTGTATGACCCAATTCAGCTGTGGTGCTTCCCACTGAAACTAGAATGCCGAATTCAGTGTGATTCAGGGCCTCCGAACTAGAGGCAACATGCGCAGGAAACCGCACTTGGACTGGACCCCAGAAGAGGGTTGGCAGATTGTTCAAGAGGAGATGCAGCGCGGGAACAGCTTTAAGACTTGCCGGAGAGACCTTGCTCACTGCCATCGTGTCCGGGGAACGCGCGTAAGTGAATGTCCGGAAAGTTGGTCCTGCTTCTCCTTGACCGCTTTTTCGGCCATCGACAGGAAGTGCCCACCCACCGTCGCAAGCTGCAGTTGTTTGGCATACCACAGGATCGCCACCTATTGCACAGGAACTGTTGCTACGCTCATTGCAAGACTTCGCGATCAGAATAGTACCCCAGCAACTGGTCGTAGTTCCTGGTGATCGCTTGTGGCCGGTCATACACGCGCAAGGCATCGACCTCGACCGCCTCACGCGGTTCTCGTTTCCCGTTTCCTTTGGCATCCAGGGACAGACGCACGGCTTCGACATCGAAACGACTCAGATCCAGAGCCTTTTCGATCACTGCTTGCACCGCTACTATACGCACTTGCCGGATCAACTCTGCGACCAGTACTCCCAGTTCTTCTTTCGTCAAAATGGTCTATTCCGCCGCAAACTTTTTTTCACGGCAAATGCCCCTATCCCGGTCTAGATTCTGCCGGCAACCAACCTTCGTTTTGGATCTAAGACATTAAGGTCTTATGAGGGAAAATATTTGCAAATTTGTGGCGTCACAACTCCTCCAGATCCTGTTCCTCCAGTGCAAATATAAGAGGTAAGTGCTTTACCAACAGTAACTTGCCAATTAGTGAGGATTGGCCCCGGTCGTGCAGTTTCTTACCGTGTTGCTGCTGATTGTTCTGTCCACAATCGAGTTCCGGGGTGTGCAGCTGTCAAATCAGGTGTTTCAGGATTTTGAAACTGGTGGTAGGGGCAGCGAATCCAAGCGCAAGGTGGAAAGATGACAACGAGCATGACCGTGGGGGTGAGCTTGAACTATCCCCCAATTGTCCAAGTCGACAGCGGAGTGGCAGATGATGTCATCCGTGTGGGGGTAATCGGCTACGGTTATTGGGGACCGAACATTGTCCGGAATTTTCACGGGCAGGAACATTCTCGCGTCATGATGGTTTGCGACAAGAGCCCGAAGTCGGTCGGGCGTGTGCGGCAGTCCTATCCAGACATGCTTGTGACTGGGGATGCGGACGAGATACTAGAGGCGACTGACATCGACGCAGTGGCAATTGTCACTCCGGTTCACACTCACTTTAACCTTGCAAAAAAAGCTTTGGAAAACGGCAAGCATGTTTTCATCGAGAAACCCTTTACCTGCACGAGTGCCCAAGCTGAAATACTGATCGAACTGGCAGAGCGCAAGAACTTGCGGATCATGGTGGACCACACTTTCCTCTTCACCGGTGCGGTGAAGCGAATACACCAGCTCATCGCCGACGGTGTGCTCGGGAATCTCTACTACTATGATTCTACGCGCGTAAACTTGGGACTGCTCCAGCATGATGTAAACGTCATTTGGGACCTCGCGCCGCACGACCTCTCGATCATGGATTATCTCATCACGGAAAAACCTCAGGCAGTGGTTGCCACGGGCGAGCGCCATCTGAATGGAGTGGCCGACATTGGATTCGTGACCATCTATTACCCCAAGAACATCATCGGTCATGTCAACGTGAACTGGCTCTCGCCTGTAAAAGTCCGCACTACGTTGATCGGGGGCGAGAAGAAGATGTTGGTCTGGAATGATCTTGAGGCTGATGAGAAACTCAAGGTATATGACAAGGGCGTACAGGTGACCGGTGCAGAAGGAGTATATCAACTGCTTGTGAGTTACCGCTCCGGGGACATGTGGGCCCCCAAAGTCGAGCAAATCGAAGCGCTCAGAGTCGAAGCAACGTACTTTGCTGATTGCATTCTGAACGACAAGAACCCCTTTAATGATGGGCACGCTGGGTTGCGTGTCGTGCGGGTGTTGGAAGCAGCCAACCAGTCCCTTGAACAGAAAGGCAAGATTATCCATCTCTAAAGGCTTATTCAAGCCTGAGGTACCGATCCGAGGACTTAGTCCACGAGAAGTAAGAGTTTTCGCGTCGCTCATCCGGCTAGGATTCTCATCCCGCCAGTGTCCATGGTTTTCCCACATCATTGGAGTGTCCAGAGTTTTTCGCACATTTGTTGAGGCATAGGGCCTGGTGGTGCTCGGCTCCCCCGGGGGGGAGCCGAGAGCTTTTGTGGCGTTATTCATGCCGCTTCGATCGCTTCGGCCAGGCGGTTCTTATCGAGTTAACGCCGCCTGCCCCACGTTGTGTCGGCCACGTGGCGCAGTCCTGCCCCCAACAGCAACGGCCACTTGCCTCCTGGCAACGCACGCACTGACCGCGTTCTCCGTCCCAATCCGTAACAACCTCTTCAGCCTCCGCATTCCTGCCTGCAGACTTCAACGCCTTCAGTTTCAGTTACTTGCAGATGTCGTTGTCGTCTGCTCAGGTCATCATCTGAAAAGGATAGACATTTGCCATTTGGTGGAACTTTTCGGGGACTTATCTTTGCCCGGCTCAAACACGTCTTGCTAAGGCAATACCCCTAACTATCAGAATATAAAATAGTTAGTATGTATTCCGCAGTTCCTCATGTCCATCCCCACCTTGGAGAGAAACTTGCAACCTCCTAGCTAGCAGGAATTTTTGTCCCGCTAAGAGCCGGTTGGCTTTTCCTTGAGGAGTTACTACGTCCATGGACCAAATCCAAACGGTCATTGCTGAAGATTCGGCGACGACCGGGTTTGTTTACGGACTTGGACCAGCCATGCTCAACTTGAATGCCATGGCCGCAGAAATTGCTCGGACTGATATCCCTGTTCTCATTCTCGGCGAGAGCGGCAGTGGCAAAGATGCTTACGCCCGGCTTATTCACCGCTTGTCCCCCCAGGGGAATTCACAGTTACGGAAAATCAATTGTTCCGCGTTTCAGCCCGGGGACTTGCTCAGCCATGCTAACGGAACCTTGGGTACAACCTCAAACATGGAAATATTTGGAAGCGTTTACCTCGACAACATTCAAGAACTGGATTTAGCCGGCCAGCGTGTATTGCTTTCACAACTGCCAGATGGCGAAAGCGCGGGTTCCAAGGACGAACCGAGTGCGCGATTCATCTCTTCGACCACTAGGAATCTGGAGTCCGAAATCGCCGCAGGCCGCTTCCGCCGCGAGCTGTATTTCCGGCTCAATGGTGCGTGCCTGCGCCTACCAGCACTCCGGGAACGTACGGAAGACATTCCCGTATTAGCAGAGTATTTTCTGAATAAGTATTCGACGCTGATGAAAAAGAAAGCGCCGCCACTTAGCAACAAAGTGATTCAGGCCTTGACGGCCTACCATTGGCCGGGCAACATTCGTGAATTGGAAAACCTGTTGCGCAAGATTGTGGTTCTCGGGGACGTGCAGATCGCCCTGAGTGATTTGCGGAGTTCCAGCAGCATGACGAGCAAGCCAGCCATGGTTGCACAGGGCGCTTCACTCAAGGTGGCGGCCCGAGCTGCTTCCAAGCAGGCGGAACGTGAATTGATCATGCAGGCGCTCGAGCACACCCGCTGGAACCGCAAGCGAGCGGCCCGCGAATTGCAAATCAGTTACAAATCGCTTCTCTACAAGATCAAACAGATGGAGGCCTTTCAGGGGGATCGCGAAAACGGAGGGGGAGAAGATTAATATGCATTTGAGACTTCACATAGTGTTCGGTTTGTTGCTTATGCTGTTTGGCCTTGGTTGGAATGCCGCCGCTCAGTCCACGGACTCGACTTCCGGGCAGAAGCGCGAAGCCGAAAGTAAACCCGCTGCCGCGGCTGTGACACCCGCGACAACCGATCAGGAGTACTACATCGGGCCCCAGGATGTGTTACAGATTGACGTTTGGAAGGAACCGGAAATCACCCGCAGCATCCCGGTGCGTCCCGACGGCAAGATTTCCTTGCCTCTTTTGAATGATGTGCAGGCTGCGGGACTCACGGCCATGCAACTTGCCGGCAGCATCCGCGAGGGCCTTACCAAGTATCTGCAAAATCCGCAGGTCACGGTCATGGTTACCCAGATCAACAGTCGACGAGTTTTCGTCACCGGTGAGGTCGCCAAGTCCGGTGCTATTCCTCTTCTTCCTGGCATGACTGCTTTGCAAGCTCTATCGAGTGCCGGCGGTTTCACGCAATTTGCCAAGGAAAAGGGCATTTACATTCTCCGTAACGAAAACGGAAAACAGGTGAAGCTACCTTATAACTACAAGGATATTCTCAGGGGCCAAAAAGAAGACATCCCCCTGCAATCAGGCGACGTAATTGTGGTGCCATAGGGGTTTGACCCATGAATTGCCGTACAGTCATCGTCGGAACTTGTCTTTTTGCCTTTGCCCTTTCTCTTGGGGCGCTGGCTTCTCATGCGCAGGAAGAGCCGCAGCCTGTGCCCGATGCTACGCAAGAGCCGATGCCCGAAGCTCCCCCGAAGCCAGCAGGCTATTCATTTCCCAGTTTAGGAAATGGCCAGGCAGAGGTTGAACTACAACCCGATTTTTCCCCTCTCACGGGCATGCAAAACAGTACTCTGGGCCTCCCCGAAATTCGCCATAGTTATTGGGTTCCCGGACTTCAGTTTAGCTCCAATACACTATCCAATTCCTACGGTCAGTCCAGCGGCTCCAATTGGTTCGCCAATAACTACTTCATCGGGAATCTCAGTTTTCTGGAAGCGTGGAATCGCGCCACATTAGCGGTCAACTATTCGGGCGGCGGATTTATTTCCACGAACTCCCAGTTGGGAAATGGATTTTATCAGCAACTGGCCTTGGCTCAAAATTTTCAGACAGCGCGCTGGCTCATACAGATCGTCGATCAATTCTCCTACATCCCGCAGAGTGCTTTTGGCTATGGCGGTGGCACGAACTTGGGCATTCCCGGTGTCGGTGGCTCGCTCGGTACTACCATCCCGGGTCTTGGTGGCAACTACGTCCCTAATCAAAGCGTTTATGGCGTCGGCGCCTCTTACAACAACACCGCTGCCTTGCAGGCTACCTATGCCCTCTCGCGTCGCAGTTCCATAACCCTCTCCGGTTCCTATGGCATTTTGAGTTTTGTCGAGGCAGGTAACTTCGATTCCTACACTGCGGTAGAGAGCATCGGCTACAACTACGCACTGAGTCCTAGCGACACCGTCGGTTTGGTCTATCGCTTCAGCTCCTACCAGTTTCCTGGTAATCCCCAGGCCTACGGTTCTAACGTTATGAGTGTTGCGTATGGCCGCAAAGTTACAGGCCGCCTTGCCCTCCGGCTCTTCATCGGGCCGGAGATTACTAATTACCGCATTCCCGTTGGCACCGCATCGCGAACGACAGGCATCTCCACCACTGCAAACTTGACGTACGGCTTCCGTCGGGGAGCATTCACACTCGGTTACCTCCACGGCCTATCTAGCGGCAGCGGCGTGTTGGTTGGCTCCGTCTTGGATCAGGCCACGGCCAGTGCCTCCCGCAGTTTGACCCGCGTTTGGACAGGAAGCCTTAATTTTGGCTACTCGCGCAACAACCCCGTGGGGGGTACTGCGACATCCAGCTATCCAACCTATGACGACTGGTTTCTCGGTGGTGGTGTGAGTCGCCCCATTGGCCGGAATTTCAGCTTTGCCGTTGCCTACACCGCAACCATTGGAAACTACTCTGGAACCGGCTGCACGGGTACGGGTTGCAACAGTTCCAAGACCTATAACACTGTAACTGTCAATTTCCAGTGGCACCCACGTCCCTTCGTTTTGCCCTAGTTTCTCACCTGGTTTTCAGGGGAGGGCTTGGCCACGACCCGCAGCGCCTCGAGCTCGATTCACAGGTAGAATAGTGGTTGGAACTCAGGACGAAAGAACCCAGATCATGTACAAGAGCTTTTTCGGCCTCAAAGAGAATCCCTTCAACGTCAATCCCGATCCACGCTTCCTCTTTCTCACGCCGCAAATCGAGGAAGCCTTGACCGGTTTGATGTACGGCATTCAGACCCGTAAGGGGTTCATCACGCTTACCGGCGAGGTCGGAACCGGCAAAACGACGCTCATCAACAGGCTTCTGGATTGGCTGCACCACCGCCGGGCACGCACGGCCTTTCTCTTCAACTCGCGGATGAATTCCAATCAGCTCTTTGATTTCATCCTCGCCGAATTTGATATCGCCTGTGATTCCAAATCCAAGAGCCAGCAGTTGATGAAGCTCAATCACTGGCTTCTCGAGCGCTACCGCATGGGGGAAACCGTTGCTCTAATCATTGACGAAGCCCAGAACCTTACCTATCCGGTACTCGAGGAGATCCGTCTCCTGACAAATCTGGAGACTTCTACGGATAAGCTGCTGCAGATTGTTCTGTCCGGCCAGCCCGAACTTGAGGATAAGCTCCGGCTTCCCCAGCTTCGCCAGCTCCGGCAGCGCATTATGCTTCGCTGCCGAACCGCGCCTTTGTCTCACGAACAGACAAAGGAATACATCGTGGAGCGCCTGAAAATTGGCGGCGCCGCAGGGGAACCCATCTTCAGCACGCAAGCTGTGGACACCGTTCATCTCTATTCTCTTGGCATCCCGCGCGTTATCAATCTGCTGTGCGAGCATTCGTTGGTGAATGCTTTTGCCGAACAACAACGCCCGATTCAGCCGAAGATTGTCGAGGATGTCGCTCGAGAGTTCCAGCTTGACGAAGTCGAACCCATTGGGCCAAATGGCGCTTCAAGAATCGATACAGATGTCTATAATTCGGAAGCGTTCATCCAGAATCTGGGCGAAGCCCTCTCCCGCTTCCGTCTAAGCCCTTCCCCAGCCACCCGCGAACGGAAGTGATCCGAAAAGTTAGGCATACGTACTGATCCATTGCATTGAAAAGGTGTGTGTTTGATCAGGCGGTGGCGGAACTGACGTGCGTTTCTGCCTCCTCTAATATCAATCGGCGTAATTTCCGCAAGTCATTGAGGAGACGATTACTCTTGACAAGGTGGAAATCGAGTGTGGCCAGTTTGTGCTTCACTAGTTGCAGTGCTTGTTTTTTCCGAGCTAGTTGGGGATTACTCGCGTGGGTGATTTCCGCCTCAATGTGCGTTTGCGCCTCCCGCGAAGCCTCCAAAAGATAGCCTACGTACTCAAGAGCGCCCTCGATGTTCTCAAAAGGTGTTTCCTGCCGACGGCCCATGGCTTCCCTCAATGGTTTTCTATCCCAGATCAACTCGACAGCCAACATCATCAACGCAATCCAATTGCCATTTGCTTCTTATTGAATTAAAAGGAGTTATTCTCATAAACCTCCTTGATCGGCCCAATCGATTCATTATCCTCTGCAAATGACTTCCCGAGATGAGTACTTACAGTCCGCTGATCCGTCCGGCAGTGCCCTTGACGATGGGTGGCCTGGTCATGCAACCAATTTCAGCACGTCCCATTTTGAGACAGTGATTCTCTCGAGTTGCTTCTAAATTAGGAGCTGATTCTCCGTCACTGTGGCGATTGTGCCCGAATCGCGTCGCGCGCTCCAAATACTCGGCTGACAACTCCAGCAGGTGGAATGAGTTGCAAATGGAGAGGTCCATATCCAGCGCTACGAGGTCTCGGCCAGCGCGGCAGTTCCTTACATTTTGCTCCATCTGGACTGCAAGCTGCGGCATTCCCATTCCACGCGGATTTCGACAGCGCCGTGACATTCACAACCCATGACTGTGATCTAAGGACTCTCTCAGTTCTCCTGGATTGAAGCCCTCGGGCCGATCAGTCTTTTGGCTCTGCCGGAGACTCACGCTTGACTCCCTGGATGGCCGAGAGTAGCGTACAGGTGAACACGGGCCATACCACAAGAAACTCGAACCAGGGAGATAAGAATGGAAAAACAACTCTCCGCACTGGGTTATTGGCTAGGTTTGATCTGCACTGTCCTCGCGTTGATCTTTCGGATGTTCACTGCTCTTAACGTACATCTCCTCCACATGGGTGCTCCCGGCGGCAATGCCATTTCTTACTTGAGTTTCTTTCACGGAGCAGCACTGTTTTTCTTGTTGGGGATTGCGAGCTGGTGCCGGACTGCAAAGTCCTAGGGATAGCCCACGCGGAAAAACAAAGCCCGCCAGTCGTAACGGCAAGGCACACACCCCTCCCTTCATTATTTTCCTGGCCAGGGAGAGGGGAAGGATCGATTTGAAAAGAATGCAGGCCGCGGCGCCCCGAGTTTGACCTTTAGCATTACCCCGAGGGAGGGGTCCCAAGGGGTCTTGCGGTCGAGCTTTGGCTGTCTGGTAACCCCTGCATTTCTTTCCTTACAAGAAACCACCGGATGATGTCCGGCCTGGGTCCTTCACCCACGCTGTAAGTCAGATGCACCACAACTTCGCGTTTCAGAATCGGATTATATCCGACCGCCGTGGATGTTTCTTCCCGCATAGACCGTGTCCTCGGAATTCCAGGTCTGGTCGCCAGGCTTTCGAGGTTGCTTCGGTAATTCGCCCTGCGTCTAGGGAAGCACGTGCTGTACCGTTTTGCCCGAAGCCCTCGGACATAAGGCAAGGCATTGGTAATGAGGAACATACAGCGGAAGCAGGATGATTTGACGGTCGATGGCGAGATATCACGTGGCGAAATCCTTGGCACAGATGTGCAATCTGTTGGTAATTTGGCCAGCCTGTACCTCTCAATTACTGTTTGTCCGACGCTTGTAAAACGCGTTTTTTTGCTTAATCCAGGAATATGCTGCGCTACTGGCAGCGAGAAATTTGACAACCTCTGCGGAATCAAAAACATGCGAACGGTTCTGAATCAGTCGCAAAGCCAATGGCCGGGGCGCCTCGCGAGCGTGAGTTAAGGGGAAAGCGCCTTGCGACGCTGCGGAAACAGGGCTTTTGCCGATTCGGCTTTCCCCTTTGCGGACGAATGACCGGGTGAATAGCCTGTTCAGGGGCAAACCGAGAACCTGCGGCGGAACGACCTGCGAGTTCCATCAGTGCTAATCCAAGCTGAAGCAGAGGAAGACTGCCCGACTCGGGCGCTGTGGCATTTTGGATAGAGACGCTAAACCACTCCACCAAAGAGCTATCTCTGCCGAACAAGTTTCCAGTACCTTCGCTATCCAGTCCGCACAGCGCGACGAAAAAGCTGGACAGGAAATCTCCACTAGCGCACATGTTTACAATGAAATGCTTTGCTGAGCGCAATGAGTCGGGCAGAATAAAGTGCTGAAATTCCTCTCGGGGGACATGGGATTGCATTCTGGAAGGGATCCCAAGGAGATTCAAGTTTGCATCTTTCCGTGATCGGTTGTGGCTACGTAGGACTAGTGACGGGCGCGTGTCTCGCTGCGGCGGGACACGAAGTGACTTGCGCAGACATCGATGCTGAGCGCATTGCGCGCCTAAATGCCGGTGTCGTGCCAATTTTCGAGCCGTATCTCGACGAAATCCTTGCTTCCGTGCGCCAGGCCAACGGCATTTCTTTCACCGCGGACGCTGGCGAAGCCATCCGCGCCGGGGACGTCATTTTCATCTGCGTGGGCACTCCACCGAAAGACAGCGGTGAGGCGGATCTCTCCGCAATTGAGCAGGTCGCACGGCAGATTGCCGAGGAGGCGCGTTCTCCCAAGCTCGTGGTCGAAAAAAGCACCGTTCCCGCGGGCACGGGGCTGGAGTTGCAGCGAGCGCTCATCGCTTACAGCCGTGGCAGCAAGAAATTTTTCCGGGTGGCCTCGAATCCAGAGTTTCTCCGCGAAGGCAACGCTGTCCAAGACTTCTTTCATCCGGACCGGATCGTTGTTGGTGTTCAAGACGAGTCGGCTGCGACCGATTTGCGCGAGATCTACCGCCCCATCCTAGAACACCGCTTTCACTGCCCACTGCACAACGGAGTGTGCCCTCCGGGCCATGAAGCCACATTCTTAGTCACCACAATAAACAGCGCGGAACTGATCAAACATGCCTCGAACTCGTTCCTTGCACTGAAGATCAGTTACGCCAACGTCATCGCGGACCTGTGTGAGAAGATCGGCGCGAACGTCGAGGAGGTCACTCACGCGATGGGGTTGGATCCCCGGATCGGGGCGCAGTTCCTGCGAGCTGGACTCGGGTTTGGCGGCTTCGGTTTCCCAAAGGACGTTCAAGCTTTCATCCATTTAGCTGCTTCGGTTAACGTCGATTTTGACATTCTGAAAGCCACCGAGCGGATCAATAAGCAGCGCATCGACGTTTTTCTTGAAAAGGTGCGCAAGGCTCTGTGGGTAATCAAAGGCAAACAGGTGGCGGTTCTGGGCCTGGCGTTTAAGGCCAAGACCGACGACATTCGTTCCGCACCCGCGCTCGAAGTGGTGAAGCGCTTACTAGAAGAGGGAGCAATCGTTCACGCCAGCGACCCAGAAGCCATCCCGAGGACAAAGGCTCTCTTACCCGAGGTGACTTATCATGATGATCCCTACGAAGCGCTTAAGGGTGCCGATGCTGCATTGGTCTTCACTGAGTCGGACATCTTCCGCACACTGAATTGGGAGCATGGAAAATCCCTGATGGCGCGGGGCCTCGTCATCGACGGCAGAAATCTCTATTCACCGCAGAAGATGCGCGAGCTTGGCCTCGAATATTATTCTTTTGGCCGCGAGTAGCGCACGCGCTACAGAATTTCCAGACTGGTCCACCCCGTGAGCGGATAAATTGCTTTGACGGTTCTGGGTTCCGGAAATTCTGAGCCGCAAATGACGTCCTCCCCGAACACTGGTCCAAGCGAGGAGAAAAAGAATCCGGCTGGCTGCGAGCTTGCACCCATGACTGAGTCAAAGCTCTCGGGGCCCGCGGCCTATCTCTCACCAATCACGGCGGGGGCGCGTCGGGTGAGCACCCCCAACCCACCTTCCCCCGCGAACTCAGCTCGCTTTTGCCGGGCAACCATGAGTCGGCCACAGGAAAACTCTCATTTTCCAAACTAGCCCTGGCCAGAAATCGCCGCGGGATTCGGCCGGTCACTCGTCGCGGGCGGTTGCACATACGCCGGTGGCGGGCCGCCGTTTTCGCTCACTTCCGGACAAGGTCCGCACGAAAAGAGCGCTGCCTGACACTTGCGAACCAACCGCACACATATATTGGTATCCTCTAAAGACCCGTGGGTGTATATGTGTAGTTCTCCGGGAGATCCAAACGGAAATCCCGTTTAGTTTGAACATGCTGCATAAGCTATTGTCAACGGTTGTGGTGAGTCTGCTTTACGCGAGCCTCCAAACGTCGCAGCCAAAGTACAAGATTACCTTTACCTTTGACTACGACTTCAGGGTTACTCCCGCTTGTTCTCAGGAAGTAAAACAGGCATGTGTGCAGCAATTCAACTTTTATGAAATTTCTAGGGGAATACCGAAACGCGCGAAGCTGGGTTCGATTCCTGTGCCCGCTAACGCCAAGGGGTTCGTCAAAGGTATTTCTGGCACGACCGAGGCATTTCTTTTTGACCATGGAAGGCACATGGTTGCTGTTGCAGCGCAGATGCCGAACGGTTCGGAATCGGATTTGCGGAAATGCGCCACCATAGTCAAAATCCCCTAGGTCTTCCTAGCTCGTCGTTTCCATGGACAAGAGAATTCCAGATTCAATTCGCGAGTTTTGGGGATAGGTACTTAGAAACACTCACCGCGACTAGCGTTGCCAAGTGCTGATTAACGTGGATTCTTGCGGAGAACCTAAATGACCGAAGAACGCAAGCACTAGATTCCTTTTGCTGCAACGCTTATGTGCGCGGACGAACGTGCCACTGCGCGGTTTTCATGCAATCGCTTGCCAGACTCAACGGTCGCCCAAACGTGCGGGCCCTGCTAATGCTCAATTGGAATTCCGACCCTGGAAAATATCGCCTGAGTGATCTTCCACTGGAATACCATCGCGCCGATGGCGGTCCCGAGCGTGTTTGTGATGACGTCCGTCATGCCCGAGTCTCGAGTAGGAATGAATGCCTGAAGGACCTCGATCGTAAGACTGACCGTAAATCCGAGGAGAATGGTTATCAACTGTGCGCGTTTCAAATGCAGTGCTGATGAGAAATACGCACAGAAAACAAAGCCGAGGGGGATGAAGCCTCCGATGTTGATCAGCACGTCCTTACAATATTCCCAACTCGGATGATATTCTTTCCACGGCACTTGCAGCAGCGTCTGGTGCACGATTAAATAGTGATCGGGAATGTAAAGGTCAGGGGCAGATCGTGCCCGATTGTGGATTATGTCTCCCGCTCTTTCGTCAAATAAGTAGAGTGCAGCCGGGCCTTCTTTCTCGGAAATAGCAGGCCGCCCATTCTTCGTCCAAGAGTTGTAATGTTCAATAACTTCCGTCGGGGCAAGTTCCCGATCATAAATCGCAAGGCCAAGTAAATCGCCCATCCAACTGTCGTTCGCCACGGGAGAGTTCGCAACGACCAGTTGGCCCACGAAATCTCTGCTTGAAAGGCCGAAGTGCCAAGACCGTTTTACCAGGGTGCCATCCACATAAATGGCTGTCCCTTGTGCGCTCGCCGTAAGCGTGATGAATGCTGCAGTCCCCTGGCGCAGCACATGGTCCGCATAGATTTGGACCTCGCTCACGCGACCCTGCGGGTTCCGATTCTGACGCTGCAAGACGAGGTCTTTTTTGTTTTGGTGCAGAGAAAACGAGACTAGCTTCTCCGGGCTGTAGAAAGAGAGCATGGTACTGCTCCAGGTGTAAGTGAGTATGTCCGGATTGGCCCAGATCTCAAGGCTGCAAGGGGCCCCACTTTCTGAATCCGCCGGCTTAAACGTACCCGCGCTCAATATCGAGGCGTAGTAGCCAAAACGAAAGCCGTTCCCGTTTTCTAACCAGGCCACCTGGTTCTTGGGATGCGGCGTGAGTGGCCACAGCCCCACCAGCAGAATACCGCAGAGGATTGCGGCACAGACTACGGCCAATAATCTATCCCAAACAACTTTAGTAACCATTTCGTCGCTCGCGCCTCTTGGCGCCAATTCCGTCTTGTGGTCACTGGTAAGTATGGTGGCGACAGCCCAGTAATGAGAGATAGGTCGCGCACGTACTTTCCCTGCCCTAAATAGAGAACGCCCCGCCAGTTTGGGAGTCGGGGCGAGGTGCTCTCTGCAACAATGCCCGGTTCCGTTGGTGGGAGTCTACCACCATGTCGAGCGAATCGGAATGAGGACGCTCCTCTCGGAAAAGAGGTAGGACTAACTCCCCACTGCCTGGGCTTTGTTCCTGGTTGGAGCAGTCCTTCCCCCCTCCGGGCTGGCCACTCTGAGCGGTGGCCTTTTGCTAGTTTCACGGTAAAATGCCATCAGGCCAATTTAAAGGACGAAACCGCTAGCAAGGCTCTCTAGCTAATCTGAGTTTCCAATGCGCTTGCAGTGATCACCCCGGCCTCCAAGTTGAGATCTGAGGGGTAGAGTCGATGCAATTTCTCTACCGGATGTACGGGTCGTGGGGTTTGACGCTTCCGAAATGGCGCAGTCTCCGGAAGTGCCGGGCCTTCCCGCTAGTGGTGCTCCCGTTGCTCGCGCTTCTTTGTGGCTGCGCCGGCGTTGTTTCCCCGGGCTCCAGTTCCTTGGAGACCTTCCGCCTCTCTGGCACTATCAGCCCGCAATCGGCCGGTAACGGCACGACCGTCGCCCTGAGCGGCCCCATCTCCGCTTCGACCACTGGCAACAGTTCCGGCAATTACAGTTTCTCTGGCCTGGCCAACGGAACCTATGCCGTTACACCCAGCCGCTCCGGCTACCTCTTCTCCCCCAGCGTCCAGAGCGTCTCAATTGACGGGTCAGACGTCTCCGGCATCGACTTCACCGCCTCCCAGCAGTCGACCTATTCGGTGCAACTCACCTGGCAAGCCAGCACCTCCAACGTGATCGGCTACAACGTGTATCGCAGCACGACCAACGGTGGCCCTTACGTCAAAATCAATACCACGCTCGTCAGCCCATTGACCTACACCGATTCCTCTGTGGCCAGTTCCATGACTTACTACTATGTCGCTACCGCCGTCGATCCCGCGGGCGTCGAGAGCGAGTATTCCAACCAGGCGACTGCCGAAATACCCTGATTCCTCAGGAACGCCGAAGTCTTTGGTTAAGCGAGCGCTCCATGGCTTGCGCATGCCACGGTAAGTAATCGCAGTGAGGATTCCTCACAAAGAATGGCACCTTGTTTTGGTTGACACCGAGTCTTTTACTGGGCGACAGAGGCACTTATTTCGGAAACTCGTGCTCCGCTCGATGGCAGGCGGCGCACAGGGTGATGAGGTTTTGTGCCGTGTCGTCTCCCAACCTGCTGCGAAATGTTCTGTGATGGACCTGGAGGTTTCTAAGAGACCCGCACAATTGACAACGCCATCCGTCTCTCTCTATGACCTGCTTGCGGAGAGCTCGGTAGTTTTCGGTGTCGAGTCTCCGACGGGGTTTACGCTGGCGCAGCACGCTCATCCCGTTTTCTCTGGATTCTCCATCGCCCGAACAGCCGCTATTTTGACAGCGCTCAATTCACCGGACCTTGCTTGGCAGGGCATTCTGCCCATCGTTCTCCTGCAGACGAGCTCCTGCCACAAAATCGGCACAGATCATCTCCAGGCAATAGCCGCGGGATTTGTCCGTTCCTAACATCAGGGCCACGGTCTTAAGAGCTCGCTCGACGACGCGTAGCTGGCTTTTGTAGAGCATGAAGTAGATCATCTCCCACGGCTCTGTTTCTTTCCCCGTCAGGTGGCGTTCGATCTCTCCCTTGAACCCCTCCTTCGGCAGCTCCTTCGCTTTGTGCAACCAGGTTGCACAGTCAAATTCTTCTCCATCCCTGCACGCCACTTTTACGAGTTCCGTCGCTTTGCTCCAACCGACTTTTTGAAGTTCATGCTTTGGTATCCGTGTCAGATGTTCGTGAATCGCCAGCGAGGTTGAGGGGCCTGTCCAAGTGCGCGACCTGAAGCAAATCGAAAGCAAAGTGCAGAAAATTCCGAAGAGTTAGCCTTGTCCGGCTTAGTGGCTTGAACTCATTTGGCGGGCAATATGTCCGAGGGGGATTCTGTATTGATGATGTCCATGCGATCGGAGGAAGAAGCGGAGGTGTACGAGCTAGTTGCTCTTCCATGGCCGCACCTGATAGTAGATGACTTTTTGTCGAGTTCCGTCTTGAAGCAGTCCATGTTGGAGATAAACGCCGAAACCTATGAATTCGAGAGCGAAAAGCGTGGTTCCGGGCGAATCGAGTTCGCGCTCCTTAAGAGCGAGACCCTCTGGCGGGCGATTTATTCGAAGCGGACCGTCTCTTTACTGTCTCGTGCCTTTGGAGCGCGGGTCAGGCTCAACAAGCATAACTGGGTGCAACTTCGTCACGGTCACACGCCGGAGTTTCCGCTACACAATGATTTCGCGTCCAAAGAAGATACAATCGCGTCCTTCCTGTATTTGAGTAGTGGATGGTCCAGCAAGTGCGGTGGGCGGCTGCGTTTATCTGAGCTTAGTTGGAGATCAGCGGACAGTTAGCACCGAATTGCAGCAGTGAAGGCAAGTGGGTGCTCCGGGACTCCGGTGGTAGGATTTCGGTTTGCGAAGACTGAAAACTTACCGCAAGGAGAAGAACCATGAGCACCCGGGAAAAACTTATCAAGGCTCGGCTGGGAATGCTAGCCCTAGCCGAGGAGTTGCAGAATATCTCGCTGGTCTGTCGGAAAGCAGGCATCTCCCGCAGTCACTTCTACGAGATCAAGGAAGCCTACGAGAAGTGGGGGGCTGAGGGGCTGGCCCCTCAGCCGCGGCGCAAACCGCGCATGCCCAACCAGACGCCGCCGGAATTGGAAGCGAAAATCCTGGAGATGACCGAGCAGTATCCCGCGTACAGCTACATCCGCATCAGCCAGCAACTGAAACTCGTCGGCATCGGCGCTTCGCCGGCGGCGGTGCGCGGTGTGTGGCAGCGGTTGGGACTGGTGGTGCGTTACCAGCGCCTTTTGTGGCTGGAGCGCAAAACTGCTGAACTCGGCGGCGTGCTGACCGAAGCGCAGCTGCGCCTGTTGCGCAAAGCACGCGGGCGCCTGGTCGATCCCGAGCAACACATCGAAGCGCCGCATCCGGGGCACCTGTTGTGCCAAGACACCTACTTCGTGGGCACCATCAAAGGCGTTGGGAAAATCTACCAGCAGACGGTGATCGACGCGCACTCTTCGCTCGTCTTCGCCAAAGCTCTATCTGTCGAAGGTGCCGATGACCGCGGTGGACGTGCTGAACGATCGCGTGCTGCCGTTCTACGAGGAGCACAACGTGGAGATCGAGCACCTGCTTACCGACAACGGCAGAGAATACTGCGGGCGGCCGGTGGGCCATCCCTTCGAGTTGTACCTGGCCATCCAACAAATCGAGCATCGGCGCACCGACATCGGTTCGCCGGAAACCAACGGTTTCTGCGAACGTTTTCATCGCACGGTGAAGGAAGAGTTTTACGCCGTGGCCTTCCGCAAGACGTTCTACGAATCGCTGGAACAGTTGCAGCGCGACCTCGATGAGTATCTCGCGTTCTACAACCGCGAACGCGCCCACCAGGGCTATCGCACCCAAGGCCGCACGCCGTTCCAAACTTTTTCAGATGGACTCGAACAAATGCGCCGAGAGGAGGTGAAACCCGAAGCAGCTTAGTTTACAATCCGCGCCACCGGACTCTCGGTGTCCGCGAATCTCCAGCTAAATACAGAGAATGCGATGTGCCTGGAGAAGTTTCTCGGGAATTTTCAGGCCCTGCGGACAATGAGGCAGACAAGCGCCGCAGGCGGAGCACTCGCCGGCGTCAAGAGACAGCTTTGCATAGAGTCCGCGGGCCCGCTCCAGTTCGTGGTAGTCCCTGGCATACCTCTCATAGCGGAAAATCTCGGCAATCGGGAGGCCTTTCTCGCAGCGCGTCATGCAGTTGTTGCATAGCCGGCAGACCTCCCGGTCCGCATACTGGCACATCATTTCGATCGCCCGGGAATCCTCCGCGCGCATGGACTTGCCTGCCCCGGAGTATGTGTCCACGAATTCATCGAGGTTGTTGATCTGGATCACCGCACAACTCAGGGGCGTCTGCGTGGTCAGCCAGCGAGCCAGGGCCTGGTGCGGCGTCGTGCCGGCGGGAAAGCTCTTCATGAATTCGCGGTCGTCTTTCATTCGGCCAGCGCCGCCCGTTGTCTTCATAGCGGTGGTGCCGAAGCCTTTCGTTTTGGCCTTGCTCACAAAGTCGTTGATTGCCTGGTTGTCTCCATAGGTAAAGGGGAATTGCGCGTGCTCATAAAGGCCGTCGTTCATTACCGCCGCGAGGATCTCATAGTTAGGCTCGCCGTCCTTCACCGTGCTGTTGCCCTGGTAGCTGTGCTGCGAAAGGCAGAGGTGACGCACCAGTCCTTCCTTTTTCAAGCGATCGTAAGCACGTATCAATCCACGGTTCTGGATTTCGGCCACGTTGTGGTAGCCAAAGTGAAACATCATGTCGTCAAAGTAACCGAGCCCTGTGCGCGCCAGGGCCTCTTTCACAAAGCCGTAGTGCGCTTCCTCGTCGATCACGCCCCTCTCGTGATTCCCGCGAACCCGATCACAGCACACTTCGCAGTAGTGCGCGTCGCGGTTCTTGAGGATGGCCTGCGGCACGCTTTCGGTGTTCCATCTGTTCCAATCGTCCGACTTGTGCCAGTAATTCACGCCGCATTGGATTCCAGCTTCGACCGCTAGGGGGGACCACGTGGCGGCGCCAACTAGCACGGACACTTCTCGACCCGAGCGGTCAAGCGTGCGTCGCGGTATGCGACCCACTTTCCTGGCAGCTTCCTGAATGTCGTACGGCGAAGCACGGTTCCCGCAGGGAATCCCGATTCCTTCAGCAGCCGCTCCCGCTGAAAGCAGGATGAACTGTCGACGCCCTACAAGACGTTTCTCTGACATCAGTCTTCACCTCCACTCGACCATCGGTTGAGTATTACCTCTTCTTCCTGTGCTTTACCACTCTTTTTGACCAATCTGGCCCCGTATCCTTGCGCTTCAGGGAACAACGAGGATTGGACATGACGCAAGTGGATTTCGCCCGCCGCCTTGGGGTCGGCCAGAGTTATCTGTCGGCCATCGAGCACGGGCGCAAGGAAGTCGGGGCGGAAGTCTCACTCGCGATCAGTCGAGAATTTGGTTAGTCAAGGAAGCCGAAAAGAACTTGGAAGAGCAGAAGAAGCTACTCGAACAGGCTGCGGCGAGGCTGACTTCCAACGCCGCCAAACATCCGTTAGCTGCTTGGGAGAAAATCTCGAGCCCCTCTGTTGACTCATAGCAACACCATCCTTAAACGGCTCATTTTCCTAGATGGTGTTGCATCGACTTATCGAATGCACCAGTGTTTTTGAATGTGCCTTAGTGAATTTGTGCTTTATCAATGGTTGGTGAAACTGAACACTGAATGGCAGTTCTTAGCGTTGGTGAATAACATTTAATGGTTTTGAATAACATGAACAAGCAAGCCGGGCTCATTGGCCTGTCAAGACTGATCGAGGATTTGCGACTTAGAGTGCCTCTGCCAGCAGTGCGTTCCGAGGCGATTCAGGGGGCGCGGCGAACCAAAATCTCAGGCTCTTCTATTCTTGAACAGTATCCGCTCTCTTACGCACCGACAGACCTTTGCGGACAACTCCGGTTTGCGATGCGCTACGAACCGGTTGATGTTGGGGTACTCGCGGCAGCGTTCCAATAGGTCTCGCGGGAAGACATGGAGAAGTGGGTACAGTTGGAGCACATCGGGAACTATGTGCGCCGAGCTTGGTATTTGTACGAGCTCTTGTCTGGGAGAACCCTTGATGTACCGGATGTGCCGCCCACGAACAACGTTTTGTTGCTGGATCCGGCATTGCATGTGACGACCGCGGTCATACGGGTCCGAAGACAGACAGTGATTGATAATCTCCTGGGAAATCGAGACTACTGCCCGGCGATACGGCGTACAGAGATTCACAATACGGCCATGGCACGGGGTCTCGAAGCCGAAGACAAAAAGATAGTGGAAAACTGTGACCCTATCGTTCTAAGAAGGGCGGTGCACTATCTCTTCACAAAGGAAACGAAATCCTCCTTCGCTATCGAAGGAGAAAAGCCCACTTCCAAACGCCTTCCGCGTCATTCCCTGCAGGAGGATGAGGTTGACTAATTCTCTTCGCGCAACTAGGGTCAATCGGGCATTCTGGTGTAAGTCCATTCGGCCTTTCCGCGAGAAAGTTGACTGCACACACAATCAGCTTCTCCGGTTTCGGTCGAATGGACCACTGTTATTCCCGAAGGAACAACGTCCTGAAAGATCACATTTAGGTGTCGTGATGTGGGCTAAGGTTTTGTTGCCATTCTCGAAGTACTCGAAGGAGTCACGTACTACGCCTCAAGGGCTATCACTTCATCGTCAGTGAGTTTGCCCAATTCATGGCTCCGGCGCCTTTTTGGTAGTACTCCGTGATTCTGTTGCACGAACATGATGAAATCCTTGGCGAGTCGATCAGGCATATCGACCGTGTCCATGATGCGGCTGAGCGCCTCATCATGCCGGCGGAGGAAGTCTATTTCACGTGGCAGGTCAAACTGCACGGTCCGCTGTACGCCGACAAACTTTCCAACCGGCCAGCAGCAGATAATAGACTATGGAACGAACCCAACTGCCGGACAGTCGGGAGAACAAGATGGCGGCAGAGGGCCCCCTCTTTCGTACGTCGAAAAACTTCTCTAGCGGATTTTGTAATGCAATCGGCAGATCTTTCACCTGCATGGCGCTGGAGCGAGCGGATAGAAATTGCGGAACGGACCCAACTTCCACTTTTAGCTGCACCGAGGAGGACAGTTCGCAATTGATGCCCGGGTGAGCTGACTTCCGGAAAACGGACTCGCAATATCCGAGCCCTAGCGGGGCGCGGGGTGGGCGGGATGGATGTTCACGTCTGCGGCGGCGGTGTACCACCAGGTGCACGCAAGAAACCAGCTGCCGCAATAAGCGGGAAAGGAGTCATGTGGCTTCGGCCGAGAAGCGCGAGCAGGTGAAACAAGAGGAACCTCAGGAATCCGAAAATGCCAATTATTGAGCATTGCATAATATAGTTACACAGGAAAAAGCTCGGCTTGTTGCCAGAAGGCCAAGATCAGAGTGGGGCGGCGACGCATACGTTTCAGGGCGCGGATGGCGTGCAGGCTC
>Ga0371490_1000139_pt1 | contig 71165 bp, 49 predicted proteins | sample MB2SIPfraction_FD_207959 | JGI IMG/M metagenome (GOLD analysis project Ga0371490, IMG submission 207959) | Lab enriched peat soil microbial communities from McLean, Ithaca, NY, United States - MB28FN SIP fraction | ecosystem: Environmental > Terrestrial > Soil > Wetlands > Peat | place: USA... | reverse complement strand
TCGCTGGCGGATCGGTGCGTTGACGATTGCCGGTGTGTTCATGGGAGTCTGCGAACTGATCTTCTGTACCGCCGTCCTGGCCATCGCCAAGTTCCGCCTGGGTTTTGGCATCGATATGTTAAGGACCTTTGCCTTCGTGGTCGTCGTGTTTGGAAATCAAGCAACCACCTACACCAATAGGGAACGTCAGCGCCTGGGATCCTGTCGCCCAAGCCTCTTGCTCGTCGGGTCGTCCGCGGCTGACTTGTTGATCGCTTCAACGCTGGCAACTTGCGGAATCGCCATGAGTCCTCTGCCTATACTCGTCGTGGGAGGAACTCTTGTGGCGGCGGCCGTCTTCGCATTCCTCGTGGACTTTGCCAAGGTCCCTTTGTTTAAGCGTCTCAGCATCGCATAGAGAATAGATTCGAGAATATGTGCGCCACCATCAATGTTCGGTCGGTCCGATTGGAAACCCGAATCAGATGTTTGAGTCGGTGGGAACTGAAATCTGTCCGCGAACGGCTCAGAAGGAAGGATTATGAATAACAATCAACCACCACAACAGTACGCAATCGGCATGGTCGGCCTGGGCGTCATGGGACGTAATCTCGTGCTGAACATGGCCGACCACGCCTGTACGGTCCATAGGCGACACCCCGCATTAAACTGAAACTCTGGCTGTCGATGACAAATGGTTTTCGGTTTCGCACGTCGCAGACGTGCGGTGTTCCAGACCGTTTATGTCGGCGTCGCACTCGTAGAGTTGGACGGGGTACGTGGTGTAACCGCCCGCGGTGTTGGTGGGGTTGCCAACCCACGTGATGATTGCGGTGTGCGCGGTGCGCCACTCCCGCTTATCGTAGGCTTGCGGCGTGTACTGTGGGGTGCGCCGAAGCCACTGATATTCACAAGCTTACGCAAGGCGAACTTTCGCGAACCGTTTTGCGTGATCCGTTTGCCTAGCGCGAGAATGGATTGCGAATTATAAGCCCGTCGATCGCCTGGCCATCTTGCATGTCCTCCGAGTAAAGTGTTCTGGCGCCCGCCTGGAGCGCAGCCGCGATGATGAGTGAATCAAAGATTGAATACCCGTATCGCTCCGCAATGTGCACGGCTCTCTCGTGAGTCTCGACCGTAAGTGGCGCTGGCTCTGGACAAAAGACGCGAAGTACGTCAAGGGCGCGGCGAACTTCCTCCCAGCTCTTGTCAAGCTTCCGCCGCGCCACAGCGACGAACTCGTTAAGGACCTGAACTGATAGTGCTCCTCCCGCGGCCAGCAGCGCCTCAGCCACCTGACCGCGCGCATCGTCTTGGCGGAAAGCGTATAGGATAACGTTGGTATCAAAGAACGGCTTATCGTTCATTGATCTCTTCGCGATTGAATTTGAAATCAGGAGGGAAGGACCACTTCATTTGACGGAGTTGCTCGAGTGCCTTCTCTTTGGACCGGTCACGGCCCACCTTGAAGTCGCGTTCACCTGCGATGGAAATCTCGATTTCGTCTCCCTCTTTGAGATCGAGAGCTTCGACAACCACAGCGGGAAGACGCACAGCCAAACTGTTGCCCCATTTGGAAACCTGCATAGAGGATATACCTAGCCTATTGTATATCCATTCGAACTTGGAAACAAGCGGTGGGCTATGGCAGTGGGCTATGGCAGGCAACACGCAACGGGAATTCTGTCTCCCCTGAAATCTTAGATCCCCCTGTCTTCCGTCGCTTGGTGCCGTTTCGGGGCCTTGTGTGTCGTCGAGGGCGCCAGAGGTTTCGGGACCGTGTTTGTCCCGGCAACCGGCAAGCGGATTAGATCGAGCCGGTCATGAACATCCGGCGCCGGAGCAAGGTATCTCATGGTCGTTTCCAGCGATTTGTGTCCCATCCAGTGTTGGACGGTTCGCACGTCGAAGCCCCGCCGCAGCATGCTGGTGCCATACGTAGACCGAAAGGTCTTCAGATCGAACTCGGCGGGACGGAGACCGGCGCGCTCGGCGACTAGTTTGCAGCGACGTAGAAAGTTTTGTTCGCGGTTGCCGGTCGGCGAGGGAAATACGAATGGGCTGTCGATCGAGTGCGGATGGTTCGCCAAGGGTTGCGCCAGTTCGACCGGAACGGGCACTTCGCGCTCTTCCCATTTCTTCGGATAGAATTTCAATTCGGGCTTCGAGAGGACGCGCACGGTTCGCACGTTCAGGTTGAGATCCTTCCAGAACAGGTGCATTACCTCCTGCTCCCGGAACCCGGTGAGCAGGAACGTGAAGAACAGAGCCCGCTCCCAGGAATCGCATGCCGCCAGGAAGCGTGACAGATCTTCGTCGGAGTACACCTTGGGGAGAAAGTGGATCGGCTCGGGGAGTTGCAGATCGCGCGTGAGATTCGGCCGGCCGTGACGGCGAAAGAACTGGGCGATGATGACGACATTGTGCAGCACCGTATTCGCCGACAAACCGCTCTTCTTTAGCTTGACGACGAAATCGTTCAACTCTTCGACCGAAATCTCCTCGAGCTTCCGGCCTGGAAACTGTCCGTCGAAGCGCGTCAACACGGCGTCGTACTTGCGGTAGGTGTTGGGCTTCTTGAGGGTGTCGATCTGATCGAGGTAGCGTCGGATTAAGGCTGACAGGTGCATCGGTTCGGGCTCCGGCGTCTGGGAGGGCTTGTAGCGCTGGAGGATGCCCACTTCGGCCGCCCCGAGTTCCGCCTGCTTGATGCGTTGCGCTTCGAGCGCCTGCGCGACGGTGCGACCGGCGGGAAGCCGTATTCGTTTTCCGTCCTCGCGCCACTCGATGAAGTAGCTCCCGTCGGGCAAGGCGCCCCAATCGCGCTGCCCGTTGGACTTTCTGGGGATTGATCGGAGCACCCAGCGCTTACCGATTTTGAATTGTTTGAGGAGATTGACGTGTGCCACCGTGCCACCCGAATAGCACGGCGTTGAAGAGCGCGCAAATGGACAGTAACTAGGACAGTATGGCTTGTAAGCTACAGAAAATACAGTGGAAATCTAGAAGCTGGCATTCTACCACTGAATTACTCCCGCTCAGTCATAAGTCTTGAATATAGCAAGAACAGCCGTTTGCCCGCCAGCGCAAAATCGCCTGGCTGCGCGGGAACGGAAATCGCCAATCCCATCGCCTCGACTTTTCAATGGTTTCCGCTAACCCCGGCTTGGAAATCGGCGGCAGCCTCGTAGGCCACCTGTACAAACTATGTACAGTCGATGCACACTGGCCATAGACGGGCATCAAGCCTGTGCCCTATCGCCGCAGTACCGCACCGGCAGCCACAGCAGCCAGAAGAAGGCGAGGCTGGCTGCGGCGCCGCCGGCAAGGTACCAGGGCCATGGTCCCATTTGGTCGAGCAAGGATGGATTGGCCGGCTTGCGGCACAGAAACATGTAATTGCTGCCGAAGGCGGCGTTGACCACGCCAACCAGCGCGGCATAGCCGAGCAAGAGACCGAAGGAGCGCCAAACCGAGCCCGGCCGGAATCGCGCGCAGCCGCTGAATGCCAGCAGCGCGACGGCGATCACGATTCCGCCGTGCGCGACGAAGAAATAGATGGCCTGGTAGTTCGGCCAGCGCGACCACAGGTTCGGAGTGAGCAGCGCCATACCTGCTCCGCCGTTGCCGGCGAAGTAGCCGAATTCCACGATCGCCGGAGCAACCGTGAAACATCCGAGCACGGCCAGCCATACGGTCAGGTCGCATAACTGCAGAGGGAGGTTGGCGGCGTGGAGGCCTTCCCGCGAGTAACGGTAGATCCACCAGATTATTTCGTTGATGGCCAGCGCCCACCCTATGGTCAGGCGGGCGCCGCGCATCGGCACCAAGCCCCGCCGGCACAGGATTGGAAGTGCGGCCGCAATGGACGCGATCGCGATCAGCAGCGAAATGTGAAGCGCTCCAAATAACTTCATGGTTGCCCTACAAGTACCGCTGGATGCGGTCGCGAAAACGCGTATAGATCCAGGACACGCTGACCAGAATCACGCCCAGGACGAAGAACGACATGATGCGGTAGAGCGTTTCGAGCTCGCGCAAATCGTAGAAGAACAGTTTCCCGATGCAAATCAGGAACAGCGCCAGGCCGGACAGCCGCAGCGTGCGGTCCCGCAGCGGAAAACCGGCCGCCAGCAGCACAGCGCCTTCGATTCCCCAGGCGACCGTCAACATGCTGCCGGAGACCTCTTGATACAGGAAAGCCGTCGCCAGACTGGTGGCGAGCAGCGAGTAGAGCAGGCGCGCGCCAGGCTCCGGTACGCGCTGCTCTTGCCTCTGCGGGAGGAAAAGCTGCGCGGCGAATAGGCAGCCGATCACCAGAACTCCCGCCGCGATCCGTTGTTCGGTGCTCGCGAAGATCCCGGCCGGGGCCAACTCGAGAGCCAGAGCCCGCCAGAAGGTGACTGCGGCAAGAGCATAACTCTGGTACCGAAAGTCAGGCAAGGCCCGGAAACGGCCCACGACGAGCAGCAGAAGGGTCAGCAACGCCCAGCCGATCTCGATGAACGGCGGGCGCAGTTCCAGGTACAGCAGCCCTGCCATCAGGCCCGCCGCGGTGTACAGGTATGGGCGTCTCAAGGAGCGCTCCCATTCGCGTAGCCGCTCCGTCCAGCGGCCCTGCCGCCACCACTCGAAATATTGAGATGCAATTACCACCGCCCCGTTCAACAGCCGGTGGGAAACGCCATAAGAATAGCCGGCGGGCTCCAGGTTGGCGTAGAACACCCGTCCGAACGCGGTCGCGGCCGCCAGGTGGCCCTGTAATCGCAGGCCAGGCAGGTCCAGGCGGAGGCCGGCCTCCATCAGCAGCAGCGCGAACAAGGCCCAGGCCGGAGCCACGGCCACCGGGTTCAGCAGCACCCACAACTCAATCAACGCGAAGAGCGAGCCGCAGGCGGAGCCGATGTTAACGGCTCCGCGCGATTCGCTCGACGAGGCCTGGTCCGGCTTTGCCGCGAAGAAGCGCGCGGCGAACGCGTAAGCCAGCAGCGCCGCACAGCCGATTGCGATGCGCTCGTCCGCGCCGCCGATCGGGTGGAACGGCAGCACGGTGAAGAGCAACACGCGCACGGCGCCCATCGTGGCGAGCACATGGGCGTGCGTCCGCAGGTCCGAAGGCCAGCGGCGCAGGCCCAATTCGAGCGCCAGAATTCCCAGTGCCATCCAGGCCGGACCCAGATAGACGGCCGGCACCGTTCTCCAGAGCAGGGCGGCCGCGGCAGCGCTCGAGACTGCGCTCGCGATCGCCTCGAGCGCCTGCCGCTCCGTTTCGCCAAGGCGGTCCGCCGCCGAACGCAGCGCGCATAGCGCCGCACCGTAGCCCACCACCGCCGCGAAGGCCAGCGGAATCCAGGGGTGCGCCCAGGGCGCCACCGTTCCGGCAGAGACTTCGATCTGGTGCAGCCACACGGCGCCGAGTGCGAGCGCGCCTGTAAGGTAGCCCTGCATTCGGAAATCGAACAGACGGAATCGCCACCCGAACATAAAGAGGAGCGCGCCCAGGCCCAGCCAGGTTATGCCGAGGTGGCGTAGCGATATCTCAAACCCGATCACCAGCGCGATCAGGGCGGATGCGGCGAATCCATAGCTCTTTCCCGATTTCCGGAGGCCGCGATTGATATGGAAAAGCAGGGCGGCGAGCGCCGCCGAGGGCGTCCAGTCCTGTAGAGTCCGGCCCGCGAACTGCACGGTTCCGGCATCGGGAATATCGGTGAACAGAAGTTTCAACCCCAGCCCGGCGAACAGCGTGCCGGCCAGGCGGCGAGGGTAGTCCTGGCGGAAAATCAGCCCTGCCAGAAAGAGCAGTTCCCCTTCGGCCAGCAGCGCGGCGTTCGCCGTTTGACCGTGGAGCTTCAGGGCCGCCGCCACAACGGAACAAACCGCGGCCAGCGTGATCGGGCCTTCATAACCGCCAGCGAAGATCCGTTCGAGCGTGCTGGTCTCGGGCGGAAATGTCGCCGGCGGGCGCAGAACGGCGCGCAGGATGGTATCGGCCAGATATGCCACCGCAATGCCCGCCGCCAGCAAATAGATTTCCGCCGGGTCCGCGGCCGACCATTTCCCGTAGGAGAGCGCGGCGAATCCGAGCGCGTTGAGCGGCAGGATGGCCTGCTCCGCGGCATGGTTCGAACGGCGGCGTGTCCGCAGCAGGTCGTAAGCTTCGAATACGAGCCAATAGGCGGCGAACACAGTCTGCGTGGACCAGAGCGGCGCTCCGTTGTCGCCCCTCGATGCGCAGGTTGCATAGGTGGCAACCAGGCCAAACAGGGCCATGCCCGGCCACGAGAACCGGTAGGCGACCATCAGCAGCGAGCCCGCCAGCGGAATCAGCGCAATCACGGAAAGCGTGGTTACATCCGTAATGGCCAGCGTCGCGAAGGCCATGAAATAGGCGAGACCGGTGAGCGCCTGGACGCGGTATCGCAACGAGTGGACCACCATGCCGGCGGCTACCGCCAGCAGCAGAAAGCCGCCCAGCAGCGGATTGTGAATGATCTTCGCCGCGTCCACGGCTTGCATGGCATAGGTGGTGAAATACAGGCCGGCCCATCCGCCCGCGAGAAGGCCGCGCGCGAAGATGACGTAGGTCGGGCGCCGTTCCACGATCGCGCCGCCGATGAGCAACGCGAGGCTGATCGCCAAGCCGACGGCGGAACGCCCCGAGGGCCCCATATGGTTGAAGGAGAAGCCAAGAAAGAGCGCGATAGCGATGACCAGGACGAAGACACCCAGCTTGTTGAGCCAGTTCCCACCGACCATTGCCTCCCACTCTTCGCTGCTGCGGCTGGGACGAACAGGTTCCGGCTGTGTGAACCGTGGCGCGAAGAGCGGCGGAGGAGGAGCCGGCGCTGGAGTCGGTGCGGGTTCGACCGGAGCCTTGGGAGCTCGCCGAGAGGCATCTTCGTCCGCTCCCTCACGGGGTGCCCCCTGGGCCCGGCTCCGAAGAGCGCTCTCGGATTCCGCGGCGCTTACGGAGCCGCGCGCGTCAGCAAGCGGTTGTCCAGAAACTCCCTGACGCTGACTGCCCGTTGTCTCCAAAGCCGGCGGAGTCATCGTCGCCAAAAGCGGCGAGACTATGGGCACCGGCGCGGTGATGACCACCGGCTCCGGTTCCGGCTTCGTCACTGTCGCCGGCTCCGGCTGCGGAGCCACGGGCGCGGGAGCGGTGCGCCCGGATTCCAGCCCGGCCACTTCGCCCTCAAGTTGGTAGATTCTCCGGCGCAGCCCAGCAACGTCGCTGAATCCTACGTGATCTCCCGATAGCATCGCGATCTGGCGATCGATTTCCTTCAACCGCTGCGAAAGTATCCACCAGCGAACCAGCAGGATTACCGGCACCGCCAGGAACGCCAGCATGAGAATCGACGCAAGGAAATCCATATAGGGTCACTCCTTTTCTGACTGCGGGAACGTGTCTTGGTTCTGTCGGCGGCCTTCCATCAGACGGACCGCCTGCGCCTTGATGGCGCGCAAGTCAAGCTTGCCCGTGCCGAGCAGCGGCAGGCTCGCCACCTGGAAGATGTCGTCGTACTTGGGAATCCACAGCGCCGGCAGGCCGGTTTGCGAGAGGCCCCGCCAAAGCTCTCGGGGCGCGATGTTGCCGTCCGTGTAAAGAAGGGCCAGGCGCTCGCCGCGGTTCTGGTCCGGCACACCGGTCACCACGCACGCAGGCCCGCCCAGAATGTCCGCAACCGCGGCTTCAATCCTGAGATGGGGCACCATTTCACCGCCGATTTTGCTGAATCGCGAAAGCCGGTCCGTGATCCGGATGAATCCTTCATCGTCCACCGAAGCGATGTCTCCCGTGACGTACCAGCCATCCCGAGTCACCGACTCTGTCAGCGCGGGGTTCCCAAGGTAGCCCAGCATGCGGTTCGCGCCCTTCGCCAGCAGCAGCCCCTCTGTGCCCGGCGGCAAAGTCTCCCCGGTTTGCGGGTCCACTACTTTCACCGCGACGCCCGGCAAGGGATGGCCCACCGTGCCTGGCTTGGAGCCTATTTGCGTGTCGCTGCCCGCGCGGAAGTCGGGCGCATTCACCGAAACGACCGGAGCCATTTCCGTGCATCCATAGCCCTCCAGCAACTGCACGCCGAACTTCTCTTCGAACTGGCGCGCCGTCTCGCCGCGCAACTTCTCGGCCCCCACCAGAACGAAACGCAGGGAGGCGAGTTGCTCGCGGGAGCACTTGCGAACATAGTTGCCGCAGAAGGTCGGCGTGGAAAGGAGGAAGGTGCCTTTGTGTTTTTGGATCAGCGCCGCGGTCCCCTTGGCGTCCAGCGGGTCGGGATGGTAGATCACGCCGCAGCCGCTCACCAGCGGAAACCAGATGGTCACGGTAAAGCCGAAAGAATGGAAGAACGGCAGCGTGCCGACAATGCGGTCGTCGCCGTTGATCCAGAACACCTGGGCGATCGCCTCAATATCGGAAATCAGGTTGTAGTGTGACAGCATCACACCCTTGGGAACGCCGGTGCTGCCGCTGGAGAAGACGACCGTCGCCAGCGAATCCGGCGTCTGCCGTTGCCGCGAGTAGCGGCGCAGCAGTAAGCGCTGCGGCATCAGGCGCGCCCGCAGCCACGCGGCGGCCTTCGCGGCCGTGGTCGACGAGGCAAGGATGTCCTCGATATAGACCACACCCTCCATGGCCTCCAGCCTGGCTTTCACGAGGAACGTCCGCGAGGTGATCGTGGTTTTGATCCGGCACTGTGCGGCGACCGCGGCCATGCCCTCCTTGCCGGCGGTGAAGTTGAGGTTGACGGGCTTCTTGGCGGCCAGCGTTAGGCCGACGTTGACCAGCGCGCCGGCCACCGACGGCGGCAACAGCACGCCGACTATGTCGTCGGCACCGCACTGTCGGCGAAGCCAATCGGCAATGATGAGGCTTCCGGCAAGCGCTCGGCCGTAAGTCGCCTCGCGTCCCGTCGAATCCGCCATCGCGAACCTCGACCAGTTCTTCCGCGCGGAACCAATGAAACGCGCCGGTAACAGGTCATGGCGCGACTTGCGCGCTTCGATCGCGTCGCTGCCCAATTCCAGAATGGCCTGGCGGACCTCCTGCGCGGTCGCCGTGGATTCGAGCGGGCTTCCGAAAGAAACCGTGACCGGGTATGGAATTCGCTTCGGCCATTTCCAGAAGAACTTGCCGCGCTCGAAACTGAAGATGCTCCCCCACAGGCGGTCCAGATGCACTGGGACGATAGGCACGCCGGTCCCCGCCACGATCGTGTGCAGGCCGCTCTTGAACGGCAGCAGGTTGCCCGTCCGGCTGATGGCGCCCTCGGCGAAGATACAGACCACTTCGCCCGCCGCAAGTTCCTGACGCGCGCGCCGCACGGCCTCCAGCGCCTCACGCGGCGAGCGCGTGCCGACCGGAATCGCATTCATCAGCCGGAACAGCCACCGCAACGCTTTCATCTCGTAGAATGGCCGCCAGACCATGAAGCGGATAAAACGCTGCACCGAGGCGCCGATCAGGAGACCGTCCACGTGCGACATGTGGTTGGCCACCAGCAGAGCGGGCCCGCGCAGCGGAACGTTCTCATGACCCACGATGCGGATGCGGAAGATGGTGTGGGTCGCCATCCACAGCACGAAGCGAATCAGGAAATCCGGAACCACGGTCGCGATGTAGGTGGTGACGCCCAGCGTGGCCAGGCCGAAAATCAGAATCAGCTTGTCGGGCGAGACGTGCAGCCGGTCGTGCATCAGCCACAGAGTTGCCGAGGCCAGCAGCAGGCCGACGGTGTTGTAGAAGTTGTTGGTGGCGATCAGGCGGCCCTTTTCGCGGGCCTCCGATCGCTGCTGCAGATACGCGTTCAGCGGCACGATGAACAGGCCGCTCGAAGCCCCCAGCAGCGCCAGCATGGCAGCCGACCACGTGTACGATCCGCGCGCCGCGTAAAGCAGGACGGAGAAGACCGCCATCAAGATCGATCCGAGCGGCACCAGCCCGAGCTCCACCTTGTCGCCCGAAAGTCTCCCCGCCAGCATGCTGCCCGCGCCGATCCCGACCGCCAGGCACGTCACCATCAAACCAATCCGCAGGTCGCTCACGTGCAAAACCTCGCTGCCGAACAGCAGCAGGTCCATTTGAAAGAGCGCGCCCAGGAACCAGAAATACGAGATGGCCAGCACCGTCAGCCACAGCGGGCGGTCCGCCAGCAGGTGTTTCGTCCCGGTAATGACTTCGGAAAAGGGATTCAGACGAAACCGCGAGGTGCTGCCCGCCGGGCGAACGCGCGCAATCCGCAGACTGGCGGCCAGCCCCACGACGGCCACGGCCACCATTACCAACCCCATGTTCCACGGCCGGTGTTTCCATGTAACGAAAAGGAAGGATCCGATCGATGTGCCGACAACGATCGCCACGAACGTGCTCATTTCGAGCAGCGCGTTGGCGCGGGAGAGATCCTCATCGTCCAGCATCTCGGGCACGATGCCGTACTTGGCCGGACTGAAAACGGTGGAGTGCAGCGCCATCAGGAACAGCACGCCGAGCATCAACTCGATGCGCGTGGAGAAAAAAGCCGCCAGGCCCAGCAGCATGACTGCGATCTCGAAGACCTTTACCGAGATCAGTACCGTGCGCTTGCTGATCGAATCCGCCAGGTGGCCCGAGTAACCGGAAAACAGCAGGAACGGAATCACGAACACCGCCCCCGCCAGCGAGATGTATTCGCTGCCGGATCCCGTGGTGGCCGCCACGTGGACGGCTCGCATCGAAACGACAATCTTATAGACGTTGTCGTTGAACGCGCCCAGGAACTGCGTCCACAGGAACGCCTGGAACCCGCGCCGCTTGAGGAGATTGCCGAAACTGCCCTCGGACATCGTCCGTGCCATTGAATCACCAATCACGCGAATTGAGTAGCGCACGTGAACCACCGCTTCGGCGCGACCACGATTGCAATGGCTTAGCCGTATCTCGCATGCGCGGCGGGCGACGCGATGTACATCCCATGCTGGTGGCTGTACAATGATTGCATATTATGGCTTTCCTCTCCTCCTCCGAGCGAGCCTTTCTCCGGGCGGCTTCGGACCTGGCATTTTGCAATCCTTTTCTGCCCGAGCGCATCCTGCACGAACGCGCCGCGCTCGGCGCAGAGTTCGTGGAGGACGAGCCGGTCTGGAGCTTTTCGGTCGACGAGCCGGACCGCCGCCGCTCGAATGTCTGGCGAATCGCCACCCGCCTGGAGGAACTCTGCCCGCGGCTGAGACAGAAGCTGGCGACTGGAACCGAGGCCAACCAGCCGGACCTGATCCTGTACGAGGACGCGGTCCTCAATTTGCTTTACCAGCGCTACTATCCACGCTTTTTCGAAGCGGGGTTCGGCGCCCACCGGGAAGCGGGCGCGGCCCGGTGGCGATTCTACGCCGAGTTTCGCGCGGACTGGCGCCACTTTCTCGAGATCGATCGAAGCCCGCTGCCTTCGCGTTATGAGCCGGTTCACACGTTCGCTTGTTTCCGGCAGATCCAGTGCGCGTTCGAGCACATCTTCCAGAACATCATCGGCAACTCGGTGCCAGCCGCGCGGCTGCGCGCCGCCGTGTGGCAGTCGATCTTCACCCACGATATGCGGCGCTATCGGCGGACGCTTTTCACGAGGATGAGCGAATTCGCCACGCTGATCACGGGCCCGTCGGGAACCGGCAAGGAACTGGTGGCACGCGCCATCGCCGAGTCGCGCTGTCTCCCGTTCGACGAACGCCGGATGACATTCCCGGACGACGATGCGGCCCCGTTTTTTCCGATTAATATCTCGGCTCTGTCGCCGACATTGGTCGAATCGGAACTGTTCGGACACTGCCGCGGTTCGTTTACGGGAGCGGTAGCGGAACGGAAGGGTTGGCTCGAAACCTGTTCGGCGCTGGGATCCGTTTTTCTGGACGAGCTGGGGGACATGGATCTCGCGATCCAGGTGAAGCTGCTGCGTGTGATCGAGACCCGCACGTTCCATCCGGTGGGCGAGACCGGCAGCCGCCGGTTTCAAGGTAAGCTGATCGCCGCAACCAATCGTGATCTGGCAGCCGATATTCGGAAAGGCCGGTTTCGCGAAGACCTGTATTATCGTCTCTGCTCCGACCAGATTTCGACGCCCTCGCTTTCGCAACAGCTCGCGGACTCGCCGCAGATGCTGCGCGAGTTAGTCATTTACATGGCCCGCAAGGTCGCCGGAGCGGAAGCGGAAGATCTGGCGTCGGAGGCGGTGGCCTGGGTGGAACAGAACCTCGGGTCCGGTTACTCCTGGCCGGGCAATTATCGCGAGTTGGAACAGTGCGTGAGGAACGTTCTGATCCGCCGCGACTACAAGCCATCCGCCCGGCCCAGTCGATCTTCCGAAGACGAACTGGCTCACGCGTTCCGTTCCGGCCAATTCACCGCGGAACAACTGTTGTGCCGCTATTGCGCCTGCGTCTATAGCCAGACCGGCAGCTATGAAGAAACTGCCAGGCGCCTTCAGCTTGACCGCCGCACGGTGAAAGCCAAGGTCGATCTCGCCGGATCCTTCGGAAAAAGCGCGCCGGCTTCAGCCTTGCACCGCAAACCGCGGACCTGAAATCGGTCCCGCCACCTACCCTTCTTACACCGAAGTTACACGACCGGCTCAGATCCTCAACATTTCCCTCCGGCGCGACGGGATATGATAGAGCAAATCGAACACCGGAGGGGTGACTAGCGCCATGGAAGAACTCGGATCCGTTCCACCGGCTACGGCGGCCGGAAACTCGCGCCGCGGCTTTTTCCAAGCGGGGATTCTCGGCCTCGGCGCGACAATGGCGTCTGCCTTGGGCTTGCCCGCGCTGGCGTATCTACTGACGCCGCCGAAATCGAAACAACAGAAACTGTGGATCGAGATCGGCGAGCTGAACAAATTCGCCACGGGCGCTCCGCTCGAAGTGGCGTTTCGCCGCAATCGTACCGACGCCTGGAAGGTGGTCAGCGAGAAAGACACCGCCTGGGTGGTGAAGCGCGCCGATGGCGGCGTGACCGCGTTCGGCCCGCAGTGCACTCACCTGGGCTGCGCCTATCACTGGGATGACGGACGGCAGCAGTTCCTGTGCCCCTGCCACTCGTCGCTGTTCCGCATCGATGGCAGCGTGATTTCCGGGCCGGCGCAGCGTCCGCTCGACCGTTACGAAACCAAGGTAGAGAATGGCAAGCTGATGCTGGGGCGCCTCGGAACGGCGACCGAGAGGCGGGCATGAAGCGGCAGGTGGAGAGTCTGATCGCGTGGCTGGAAGACCGCACCGGCCTGCCCGGCGCCATCCAGAGTTTTCTGGACGAGAAGATTCCGGCATCGGGCGGCTGGCACCAGGTGTTCGGCAGCGTCGCGATGTTTCTGTTTCTCACACAGGCGTTCACCGGCATCCTGCTGGCGTTCAACTATGCACCCACCCCAGGCGAAGCGTACAACAGCCTGCGCTATATCCTGACCGAGGTTACCGGCGGGCGGCTGATTCGCGGCCTGCACCACTGGGGCGCCAGCATGATGATCGTGGTAGTAGTGCTGCACATGATGCAGGTGTTCGTCTTCGGCGCTTACAAAAAGCCGCGTGAGACCACCTGGATGTTAGGTGTGGTCCTATTGCTCCTCACACTGACTTATGGGCTTACCGGCTACTTACTGCCGTGGGACAACCGCGCTTACTGGGGCACGGTGGTCGCGACTAAGATCGCGGCCTCGGCTCCAATTGCCGGGCCATATATGACGCGGCTGTTGGGTGCGGCGAAAGGCGTTGGCGTGGTGACGTTCGCGCGGTTCTATGCCGTGCACGTGCTGCTGCTGCCCCCGGCGACCATGTTGCTCATCCTGGCCCACGTCTATCTGGTGCGCCGCCACGGCGTGACGCCGCAGCCGGGCGATGAGACGCTGCCCAGGAAGCCGTTCTATCCGGCGCAGGTATTCAAAGACACGGCCGCCATTTTCATCGCATTCGCGGTCTTGTTCACGCTGGCAGTGGCGGCCAAGGCGCCTCTGGAACAATTGGCGGATCCGACCGATACGACTTACATTCCACGCCCCGAATGGTATTTCCTGTTTCTGTTTCAGACGCTCAAGTTTTTCGAGGGGCCGCTCGAAATCGTCGGCAGCACCATTCTTCCCGGCCTCGCCGTGCTGGCGCTTTTCGCGGTGCCGTTTATCGATCGCGCGCGGATGGTGAAGGTGACGCGCCGCACGGTGGCGATCGGCTTCGTGATTCTCGCCTGCATCGGTTGGGGCGGTCTCACCGCGGCGGCCGTCATGTCGACGCCGCGCGAGGCGGTGGCGCAGGTGGATTACTCGGCGCCCACGGATTGGATCCAGCTTTCGCCCGAGGAGATGGCCGGCATCGCTTACTTCCGCCAGGAGAGCTGCGCCAGTTGCCATTCCGCCGGCTCGTCGCTCGGTCCGGACCTGACCCGCACCGCCATCCACAAGGACGCGGCCTGGATGATCCGTCACTTCAAGCAGCCCGCCGCGGTCCGCCCGGGCAGCGACATGCCGCCGGTCGAGCTCGGCGATGCGCAGTTGAATTCGCTGGCTGCGTTTCTGCTCAAGCTGACGCCGGAAAACGCGAGCGCGCTGGCCGAGGCTCCCGATTTCGCGGTGCGCGGCGCCGTAGTCTACCAGGCGGGCCACTGTGCCGCGTGCCATATGGTGAACGGCGTGGGCATGAAAGTAGGGCCGCCACTCAACGGCTTGGCCAAACGCCAGACGCGAAGCTGGGTGGATGACCACTTCGCCAACCCGCAGAAGCTCTCTCCTGGATCGATCATGCCGCCCTACCAGCTCTCCGCCGAGGACAAGAAGAATCTGACGGCCTATCTGTTCACGCTGCCGGAATAAGCAGCCGGGCGCAAGTCCGCATCCTCCGGTAACGCCGGCGGTCTTGCCGCCGGTGATCTGCCGGTCCTCTCCGTCTCCAGAATCGCCATCATTTGGGAAGCGAACCCGGCTGGGGAAAACCGCCTCGCGTAGCCTTGCAGCGCGGAGGGCCGGAAATGCGCCTCGATAGCTTCGAAGCGCTCGATGGCGGCTTCCAGGCATTCGTCGGACGCTTGTTCGTAGAGCACGCCGCCCGAAGCCGGAACGGTTTCGAGCGCGCCGCCCGATCCCAGGGCGATCACCGGCTTGCCGCTCGCCAGCGCTTCCACGGCGGTCAGCCCGAAATCTTCCTCGCCCGGCAGCACCAGCGCGCGGCACCGTGCGTATAGCTCGCGAAGATCCTCGTCCGGCACGCGTCCCAAGAAACTGATGTTAGCGCCCGCCGCCGCCTTCAGCCGGCGGTACTCCGGGCCGTCACCGGCAACGATCAAGCGCCGCCCGCTCCGCGTGAACGCGCGCACGGCCGAATCAATCCGTTTGTAAGGCACCAATGCCGAGACAATCAGGAAGTAATCGTCCGGCGGTTTCCAGTAGAAGGAATCCACTTCGACCGGCGGGTACACCACCTCCGAGTCGCGCCGGTAAATCTTGCGGATGCGGTTCTGCACGTTGCGGCTGTTCGCGATGAAGTCGTCAACCCGCGCCGCGGAGGCGTAATCCCAGAGGCGCAGGTAGTGGGTGAGCGGCGTCATGGCGGCGCGCTTCCAGCGCGAGGTAGTCCAATCGTTGCGACAAGCCGGATACAGATCCCATAAGTACCGCGGCGGCGTGTGGCAGTAACAAACGTGCCGCGTGGCGGAAGAAACGATCACGCCCTTGGCTGGACCGGATTCGCTCGAGACCACCAGGTCGTAACCGCGCAAGTCAAAGCTTTCGAGCGCCATGGGCATGAGTGGCAGCAGTGCGCGGTGCCAGCGCCGCAGCGGATTCAGAAACGACGTCGTGATCCGGTGCAGCCGCACTTCGTCGCTAAGTGTCCGCGGCGCCGAGAACAATGTAAAAATGTCCGCCCCTGGCAGCAAGCGGCACAGCGCGTCGAGTACCTTCTCGCCGCCGCGCCGATCTAATAGCCAGTAATGTACGATTGCTACGCGCACCTATAACCAGCTTACTCCCGAATGATAGATACAGCCATGGTTTCAAGACGAGTTTTACCGCTGTAACAGGCTTGCGCATGTTATCAAATGGTTAGTGACCACTCACGACGCCTTGGGAATTGTGCGGCCCGACCCATTGCTCTGCCGTGTCGATTTGCCGCTGCGCCGGGCATACCACCCGGCCGGGTTTCGCTTGCACCTGGCCACCAATGCGCCCGACGTGATCGACGCCGCCGACGAATGCTGGCGCGACTACGAGTTGGAATTCGCCTGCGAGCCGATGGAGCTTCGGGTAGTAGTTGAAGCCGAAGGAGGGCCGGCCAGCCAGCCGTCCTTCCGGTTGCAGCGGCATCTGCTGTCGATTGTCGCCGACGCGCACAATTTCGCGAGCGTGGACATCGGCACGCAGCTTGCTTGTATCCACGTATCGAAAGAGACCGCGGCGGATCACAATCTGTTTCGCTGGTTTTTCCTGGAGGCGATTGCCTACTTGCTGATGGCGCAGCGCTATGTGGCGCCGCTGCACGCGGCTTCGGTGGCGCGCAGTGGCGCCGGCATTTTGCTCTGCGGCGCATCGGGAGCCGGCAAGAGCACGCTCTCCTTTGCCGCCGCCTGCGCGGGTTGGACGTTTCTTGCCGACGATTGCACCTGGCTGCTGCCCGGCGGCTCCGACGCTATCGCCGTCGGCAGGCCGCACCAGGTGCGGTTGCGCGACGACGCACCGGGCTTGTTTCCGCGCCTGGCCGGCTGGGGCGCGCGCGAGCGGCCGAATGGCAAGATATCGATCGAGGTGCCGACGCGCGCATTTCCGGAAATCCGGACCGCGCTGCGGTGCAGGGTCGGGGGCCTGGCGTGGCTCGACCGCCGGCGCGGCGCGTGGCCGGCAATCAGGCCACTGGAACCAGCCGAAGTGGTGCGGCAAATGCTGAATTCGTCGAGCTACGGCCAGGAGGTGGACGCCATGCACGAACGAGCCACCCGCACGCTGCTCGATCTGCCGGCATGCCGATTGCAATACGAGTCTTTGGAGGACGGGTTGCGGCTGCTCTCCGAATTTGGGACCGCCATCGGCGCCGGCGCCGCGTCCGGAGGTGGAGCTTGATGTGTCCGACCCCGCATCGGAGCCGGAATAAAACCATAAGCGCGGCAAATCACCGGCGACAAGATCGCCGGCGTTACCAATGACCGCCGCACCCCAAAACTGCACGCGGCCGAACCCTTGGCCGGAGCGCCGCGCGCTTCCCAACGGCTCCGCGGCGGCGCTGGCCACGCTGCATCTTGCCGAGCCGGAATTGCGCGCGATCCGCCGGCTCACCGACCGCGACTGGCGCCGGGCTCTCGATTACTGCGACCGTTCGCACTTGACGCTGGCCCTGCGGCGCGCCGCGCGGGACGCCATGCCCGACTGGGTACGCGAGCGAACCGATCGCAACGCCGCGCAGAACCAACAGCGCTTGCGCCGCACCGCAGAGACGTATCGCGCGGTGGCGCAGTGCCTGACGGCGCACGGCATCGAGTTTCTGGCGCTGAAGGGCATCGTGCATTGCGCGCAGTTCGGAACACCGGCCGCCGAGCGCGTCCAGTACGACATCGACCTGTTCTCGCCGCCGGAAAGCGTTCACGCGGCGGAAGCGGCTTTGCGCGATCTGGACTACGAGCGGATCCCGCGCATGGAAAGCTCCCCCACCGATCATCTGCCCGCGCTGATCCGCAAGACCGGCTGGGAATGGCGCGGCGATTTTTTCGATATCGATATTCCGCTCTCCGTCGAGTTGCATTTCAGGTTTTGGAACGACGCCGTGGAGCGGCTGCCCGCGCCCGGAACCGAAGAGTTTTGGGGCCGCCGCAGCAGGCTGCGCGTGGCGGATGTGGATCTCGAAGTCCTGCGCCTGCCCGACGCGCTGGCGTATGCAGGGCTGCACTTCCTGCGTCACGTGTTGCGCGGCGACACCATCGCGTTCCACGCGTATGAGATCGCCCGCTTCCTGGATACCAAAGCCGAGGACAATGAATTCTGGGACGAATGGAGCGCGCTCCATTCGCCGCCGCTGCGACGGTTGCAAGCCGTGGCGTTCCGCCTGGCGGCCGAGTGGTTCGGCTGCCGGGTCGCGCCCGCACTGGAGCGGGAGATGGCTGCGTTGCCCGGCGCCACGCAGCGGTGGTTTGCCGATTTTGCGGCTGCCCCGGCGGCATCGGAGTTCAACTCCAACAAAGAGGAGCTCTGGCTGCATCTGAGCCTCGTCGATGCGCGCCGCGATCGGTGGAGCGTGGCGCGGCGGCGGCTATTGCCCGGCAACCTGCCGCGAGATGGCGGCGCGGTTCACGTTCCGCGCAGCGAATTGACGTGGCGCAAGCGCGCGCGCTACAAGCTGCGGCATGTCGCGTACGTGGCACGGCGGGCGCGGCGCCATGCGGCGTCGCTCGCGGGAACGGCGCTTTCCGGCGCCCGGTGGTGGGGGCGGGCCAATGGTTTGAGCCGTCAATTCTGGGTCTTCCTGGCGGCGGCCGTCCAGTTTAACTTCGGGCTCTTCGTTTTCTTTCTGCTCTACAACCTGCACCTGTTCGACCTGGGATACCGCGAGGATTTCCTGGGAATGGTGGGAGCGAGCGCCACCATTGGCAGCATCGTTGGCACGATTCCAGCCGCCTTTCTGATGCGGCGTTTCGGCCTGCGCCGGGTGCTGCTGGCCGATATCGCGGCGACCGCTGCCATCGTCACCATGCGCGCTTTTGCAACTTCGCGCCTGCCGCTGATCGCTCTCGCCTTCGCCGCCGGAGCGATCTTTTCCGTTTGGGCGGTGGCCATCAACCCGGCCATCGCCGGCGCGGTGGAAGAGAAGCGCCGCCCGCTGGCGTTCAGCATGTTCTTCGCCGTCATGTTCTCGGTCGGCATCGCGGGCAGTTATGCGGGCGGCTGGCTGCCGGTGTGGTTGCACGGCAAGCAGCCGGCGCTGTTGCTGGCCGCGCTCCTGGTGGCGCTGGCGCTGGTTCCCGCGTGGTCTCTCAAACCGGGCGAGCCCCCGCGAGAAAGCGCCAAGGTCTATCCGCGCAGCCCGTTTCTGCTCCGGTATCTGGCGGCATTCGCGGTGTGGAACCTCGCCACGGGAAGCTTCAACCCATTCGCCAACGTCTACTTTGCGCACCTGCGATTTTCGCCCCAGCGAATCGGCGGCGTTTTTTCCGGCTCGCAAGTGGCGCAACTGGTTGGCGTGCTGATGGCCCCCGCGATCTTCCGGAAGGCCGGCCTGGTGAGCGGCATCGTGTGGATGATGGCCGCGACCGCGATCGGGCTCGCCGGCCTGTCGACCGGGACAACCGCCGCCACGGCCGTGCTGGCGTACGGATGGTACATGACTTTCCAATGGATGAGCGAGCCGGGCCTCAACGCGCTGCTGATGAGCCGCGTGACCGAGCGCGAACGCAGCGGAGCCTCCGCGCTCAATTACCTGGTGGCATTTTCCGCGCAAGCCGTGGCGGCGCTGGCCGCCGGCCGGCTGCTGGCGCACTTCGGTTATGGCGTAGTGCTCGCCGGCTCGGCGCTGCTCGCGGCGGCCGCTGCCGGCTTGTTTCAGGCATTCGTCAATTCGCGCGCGGCGGAGCCTCGCGCGGCGCGCTCGATCGTAGCCAGCACCTCCTGACGGTATCTTTCGAGCGTGAACCGCGCGCGCCACTGTTCTCGCGCGGCTTCGGACATCCGCACCAGTCTTTCCTCCGGACTCGTCAGCAGCTCGATCGTCCGCGCCGCCATTTGCTCCACCGAGTCCGCCAACATGCCGGCCAGGCCCGCCACCACTTCCGGAATCCCGCCGGAGGGGAATGCAATCACGGGCACGCCGGCCGCGTACGCCTCCGGAATCACTCGCGTGGTCGCTTCGGGGCCGGTGGATGGCACCAGCAAGAGATCGAGTCCGGCCATCGACGCGCCGATATTGGAGACCCATCCGGTGAATTCCACCGGAAGGCCCGCCGCATCGGCGCGCATCTGATCGGCGTAGCGCTGCGCGCGCGCGTCGGAAAACAGCGGTGCGCCGCACACCACGAACCGGCATTCGGGTAGCGCGCGATGAATGATTGCCGCCGCGCGCAGGAATTCGCGCTGTCCCTTTTCGGGCGCGATCCTGCCGATGCAGCCGATGCGCGGCGGCCCGCTCGGCCGCGCGGCGGCTCGCGGCGGCGACGCCACGCCGCTGTAGATCACCTTCACGCGATCGCGCGGAACAAATTTCGTCCACGGCTCAGCCACGAACCGGCACGCGGCGACGACCGAGGCATCCGTGCGGCGCATCGCTTCGCCCGCCATCCACCGCGACAGGCCTGCGCCGATATAACTGTGAGAATGAAAGACCACGGGCACGCGCAGCCCCGTCACCGCCGGCAACAATCGCGGGCCGTTCACGTAAACCAAATCGGCCTGTATCTGTTTCGCCAATCGCCGAACCTGCCGCGCGAGTCGCGGCGTCCCGTTGAGGAAGCGAGCCGCGTCCGCCGGCGATTTCCGGCCGGAGCGATAAGGCCCGCACTCCACTTGCGCCGTCTCAAAACCCAGCGCGCCGATCTGCTCGAACAACGAGCCGTCGCCGGGCATCGCTACCACCGCGTCCCAGCCGCGCTCCCGCATGGCGGGCAGCAGTTCCACCAGCGCTTGCTGCGCGCCGCCGGGATCGCTGAACTGGTCCAGGATGAGCAGCCTCATGCGCGCGCCGCCATCGCCAGCACCCAGAAGTACACCGGCAAAACGCGCCAATAAGTGAGTAGGTCGCCGGAAGCCATTTGCACCACTTGTCCCGACCAAAAGCAGAGTATCCAGGCGCCGAAAAAAGACCGGCGCGCATCGGGAGCCTGCGCCGCACGGCGCGCGGCGCGCAGGATGGCGACATTCAGCCATACCAAAGCCGCCAAGCCTCCGATGCCGGTCTCCACCAGCAGGCTGAGGTACATGTTGTCGGCGACTACCGTGGTACCCAGGTAATTACTGTACGGCAGCGTCTTGTAGCCGATTCCGAACAGCAATTGCCAGGGATGGGCGGCCATCCAGTCCGCCAGCACGCGCCAGCTTGCCACGCGTCCGGAGAGCACGCCTTCGGTGGACGAGAAGAGATACTGGGCCGACGCTTCCAGGCGCAGCCAGTACATCCGGAGGAACGCTGGAAAGATCTTCCAGGTGAGCAGGCCGACAGCCGCCAGACAGGCTGCCAGAGCCGGCGCCCTGCGCAGCAGCCGCAGCCGGCGGCGGTTCAGCCACGCCAGCACCGCCAGCGCCACCATCACATTGATCAGCGATCCGCGCGAGTACGAGAGCACCAGCGCGGCAAAGAAAAGCGCGCCTCCCGCCGCCATCGCCTTCCGCGAGACGGGTGCTTCGGCACGCGGCCGCGACAGGCCAACGGCGATCATCACCAGAAAAAACGCGCAGAAATTGCCCAGCGTGCTGGCTTCGTAAAACAGCCCTTGCGCGCGCCGGTACACGCCGGAATCGAGCCAGACGAATTGCGGACCGTAGCCGGCCGGCGCGGGGAACTGATAGTAGAAGTCCACGCACGCGAACAACGCTGACGCTGCCGCCGTTCCGTACAGCCAACGCGCGGCACGAAACGGATCGAAGCCGGCGGATGGACCGTGCGCCGTGTAGAGGTAAACGTAAACCGGAATCGCAAACAGGGCCACTCGCGCCAGGCTGCCGGCCGCCACTTCCGCGCCCGAGTACACCGCTGCCACCGCAACGCTGGCGGTGAGAACGGCCGTCAACGCCAGCAGCGCGGCGCTCACGCCTGACCACGCGAAGCGCCATTCGCGAAGCCAGATCAAACCGCAGAATACTCCCCAGGCGGCTAGCAGCAGGGAAGGATGCGGCCCCGAATTGCCAATTGCGATTGGCAGTGGCGGCAGCAACAGCGCCGCCGCGAGAAATGCGGCCACCCAGCGCGCCGGCCTCCCCAGCGTCCACCACGCGAAGGGCGCCAGCGCCGCGGGCGCGGCCAGCACTGCCTTGGCGCCCAGCCCCGGAGCTACCGCGATCGCCGCCGCCCATACGCCTGCCAAAGCCGCCCACGCCCACTTTCCACGCGATTCGGAATAGACCGCCGTATTCACCGGCCGCCCTCTCCCACCGCGCGAAACTCGCCGCGCCGCGAACCCGCCCGCTGCTCCTGGTAACTCATCTCCAGCGTGAAATAAGTCACCGGTAACAGCAGGCCCAACAGCAGCGCCACCGCCAGGTTGAGGGGCAGATTCGGCGAAGAGGGCCGCTGTGGAACAATCGCCGGGTCGATGATGCGCAGCCGCTCGCCGCGGTAACCGGACTCGCCGCGGGCTTCGCCCAGACGTTGCTCCATGGCGGTCAGCGCGGCTGCATCGGCCTGGCGCTCGCCTCCGAGCTTGTCGCGATCCGCCAGCCGCTGCGCCAGCAGCTTCTGCCGCTCGGCCTCCTGCCGATCGAGCGCGCTCAGTTGCCTTCGCAGTTCCCGCAAGCGCGCGTCAGTGGTGCCTGGGGCCATGCTGGCCTGAACCTGCCGTGCACGGTCCGCGGATTCTGCGCTTTCGAGCTCGGCGCTGGCGATCTGTTGCTGGATCTGCGACCGCAACCCAGCCGCCACGGCCAGGTCCGATTGCAACGCATCCACCGGCTCGTCGGCCATCATGCGGGACCAAGCGGCGTCGGTCTCCTGCAAACGCGCCCGCGCCCGGCGCTCCTCTTGAGCGACGGCTTCCACCAGGTCCCGCGCGCCCTCCGTCACGATGGCGCGATTCATTTCCACCGTCTCTTCGGCCAGGAATCGCGCCACCGCTTGCGCCCGTTGCGGGTCCGGTAGCGTGGCGGCAATCTCCAGAATGCGCGTGTTGCGCACAATCTCGACCCGCAATACGCTCTTCTGCAACGATTCAATCGGGCGGTTCCCGAGTAACTGCCGCAAACCGAAGCGTTCCACGGCTTTTTGAAACAGGCCCCCGGCGGTGGCAAACCGCTCGTAAGTCCTGAGCGACTCCAGATAGATCGGGCTCACCGCCATGGCGGCGCGAATGTCGGCTCCCGCCGGAGGATCGATGACGATACGCGCCGTTGCCGTGTATTGGCGCTCGATCAGCAGGGTCGCAACCAGCGCCAGAGTCACCGCAATCGCACAACTGGCCGCAATCGTGCGCCAGCGCGGCCTGATGTAACTTACGTAACGAAACGCGTCCGTTGTATCCGCCATCTGGTTCTCTTGAGCTAGTGTAACTGATATGACGTTGTTAGCAGCCTTGCTTATCCCCTTAGTAGCGTTAATTGTAACGCCCGGTCTATTATTTTACTTTGATGTCACTCCTAAGTTAGTGGCATTGCTCGCCATTACGGCCGCGCTGTTGATTGCCTGGGCCCTTCGGAGTCCGGTTGGCATGCGGGGATTCCGGTGGTTCTCGGCCGTCCTGATCCTGGGTCTGGGCGCCTTGGCTTTGTCCACGGCCGTTTCTTCCAACGCTGCGCTGTCGCTATACGGTACTTCCTGGAGGCGCTACGGGGCTATCTCTCAAGCCTGCATCCTGCTCGTTGCTTTTCTCATCGCCACCCAAACCGCCGGTCGGCCCGAACGCACCACGGCCATTCTGCGCGGGATTTCAGTCAGCGCTCTGCTCGCGGCAGTGTACGGAATTGCCCAGTACTGCGGTTGGGACCCATTGCTCCCAGCCTCGGCATATCACATAGGCGAAGGCGTTTGGACCATCGTCCGGCCCCCCGGAACGCTTGGTTACTCCAGTTACTTCGCCGTCTGGTTGAACATGGCCTGCTTTGCCAGCCTGGCTGGCCTTGAGTCCGATACCAATGTTACATGGCGGTGGATCGCCGGCGCATCGGCGCTTCTCTCCGTGTGTGCGATGTTACTGAGCGGGTCGCGCGGAGCTTACGTCGGCCTGTTAGCCGGCGGTAGCGTGTGGCTCTTCTGGAAAGGATTCCGCTTGACGCGGCGGCTGATCGAGGCCGTGGCGTTGGCGGCCTTGCTTGGCCTGGTCTTTTATTATTCGGCGGCCGGTTGGCAACTGCGTAGCCGCGCGCGGTGGTTTGCCGAAGACCCGTGGGGCGGCGCGCGGCTGTACCTCTGGCGCGATAGCGCGCGCATGGCGATGGACCGGCTGGCCGCTGGCTTCGGCCCGGAAGTTTTCACCGCGGCGTTTCCGCATTATGAATCGCGCCAACTGGCGGCGGCCTATCCCGATTTCGCCCACGAATCGCCCCACAACATGTTCCTCGATGCGCTGGTGGCACAAGGCCTTCCCGGCTTGGCCGCACTTTGCGGCATCTGCGTTATCGGATTCGCGGCAGCCTGGCGATTGCGGGCGAAAAGGAGCGCATTGGCCGCGAGGATGGCGGCCGCTCTGGCGGCGGGTATTGTCGGCCAGCAATTTGTGGTGTTCACGATACCCACCGCGTTAACGTTTTATACGATCGCCGCCCTCGCCGTCGGGCTTGCGTGCGAGACGGCAACAACGCCACGGCGGAGGATCCCCAGAATCCTGGCACTCGCGCTCGCCGCGGCGCTGGTCCACTTTGGCGTGCGCTTCGCCGTTGCGGATCGCGCCCTGGCGCTGACCCAGCGCGATATCGATTCCGGTGACGCCACGATGACCGCCGCGCGCTACCTCGAATACGAACACTGGCGGCTTCCGGGAACCGCCGCCGACCTTTGGTATTCGCGCGCACTGCTCGGCCTGGCGCACCGGACCAAGAGCCCGGTCACCGCCGTGCGCGCCACCGTCGAAGCCGGCAGGGCAGCCTTGCGGGCCACCGCCACCGCGGAGTATCCCGCCAACGCGTGGTACAACCTGGCGGCGTTCTATGCTTCGCAAAACGACGCTGCCGGCGCCGAGATGAGCCTCCGTGCAGCAATCGCCGCCAATGGTAAATGGTTCAAACCACACTGGACGCTGGCGCAGTTGCTGCTGATCGAATCTCGCTTGGATGAAGCACAACGGGAAGCTGCTTTGGCCGCAGTGCTGGATGGCGGAAAGTTTCCAGAAGTTACTCGCACCTGGCGCGACATTAGCGCGCAACAGCGCCAAGGCTCCGTGCAACCTAAGTAAACTCTCATCGCGCCGTCGAGCAACCCAGGTAAAATCTTACTCGGAGGAGTGGATGGGCGGGCCTTCGCACTTAGAATAGAAGACAGGAGATTCCAAATGAAATCGATCTTGACCGCTCTACTAATTCTCGCTTGCGCGGCTACGGCATTTGCCCAAACGCCAGTTGTAGCATCAGGCGGAGTGCTGAATGCGGCGAGCTTTGCGACTAACCAGGGAGTAGCTCCTGGTTCCTTGGTTTCGATCTTCGGGACAAACCTCGCCACCAGCCTGGCCCAGGCCGATTCCATCCCTCTCTCCACGTCGCTGGGCAACGTGACTGTGATGTTCAACAACATACCTGCGCCGTTGCTGTTCGTAAATCACGATCCCGTAAATGGCGATCAGATCAACGCCCAGTTGCCCTTCGCGGTGGGCACCGGCAATGCGCAGGTGGTTGTCACCCGCGGCAGTACCGTCTCGGCGCCTGTGAACCTTAATGTCATACCCGCGGCGCCGGGTATCTTCGCGGTGAACTTCGGAGTCGGCCAAGCCATCGCTTACGGTGGTAGTGACGGCCAACTTGCGGCAGCGCCAGGCGCGGTTTCCGGGTTAACCACGCATCCGGCCAAGATCGGCGATCCGCAAACGCTGGAGATTCTCGCTACCGGTCTCGGCGCTGTGAACCCGCCCGTAGTTACGGGGAGCGCCGTCACTGACGGTCAAATTCATTACACCGCGGTGAATCCCACTGTGATGGTTGGCGGCGTGGAGGCCCAGTTGATTTTCTCCGGGATGCAGCCCCAGTTTCCCGGCGTCTACCAGATCAACATCATCCTTGCTCCCGGCACTCCCACGGGTAACGCGGTCCCATTGCAGTTGGTCATGAACGGGATTACAACCACCGATCAGGTTACCATCGCGGTTACGAACTAGGCGCATCAAGCTAAAGGTAGGACAGGCGATCGTCTTTTGTCGCCTGTCGGGGCGTCGTGCTTTAGCGAGGCACGACAGACCACGGACAACGATGGTCTGTCCTACCTGTTACCAGGAGTTAGTCCCACGCAGCACCTCGGGAATCGTCCGCAACAGCACTTGCAGGTACATCCGCAATGAGCGGTTTCGCGCCAGCTTCAGGTCAAGGCTGCGCCGCTCGGCGTAGCTCAACCGATTGCGTCCCGACACCTGCCACAGGCCCGCCAGTCCCGGCTTGACTTGAAGGATCTCCCGCGCTGCCGCGCCGTAGTGCCGGTCGAGTTCGCTTGCGGTAAGCGGCCGCGGGCCGACCAGCGACATTTCACCCGCGATCACGTGCCAGAGCTGGGGGAGTTCGTCCAGCGAATGGCGGCGGCAGAAACGCGCGAACCAGTGGGTTACACGGGGATCGGAATCCCGCTTGTTCTCGGGTCCTTCGTCGTCGTGGATTCGCTCGATCCAACGAGAGCCTGTCGCGGCGCGCGGCGTGTCCTCGCCCCACATCGTGCGGAGCTTGATCATCCAGAGCGTCGATCCGCACCATCCTACCCGGCGGTGGGCGATCAGTGGCGTGCGGCGCGATAGAAGCGACACCGCAACCGCGCTGGCGCCGATCACCGGACTTATCGCAGCGAGTAAGATAGCGGACGTAACTCGCTCGCCGATCTCGACCGCCTGCCAAACCAGATCGACGGCGGGCGGTGTTTCACGAACGATCCCGATCGAACCCATAACTACACCTGCGTCTCCGACCGCGTGGTATGGCGCATTCTATTGTGCACCACTCCCTCACGGTCGTGGCTCCGTTCGCAGCCGCGCGCGTCAGCGAGCGGTTTCCCGATCGAGCCCATAACTACACCTATCGCGATGTTAGCGCCCGCGCGTTCGGGACCTTGTTGGCCCGGTGTAAACGAAGCGTAAAATCGTGCCGGCCGGAGAGTGCCGGCCTCAGGCGGGCAGGCGAATCAGGAAGCGGGCGCCGGGGCCGCCGGTCGAGTCGGCCCAAATCTCACCGCCATGATCGAGGATGGTCCGCTTCGAGAGGGCCAGCCCGAGGCCCATTCCGTGCCGCTTGCCGGCGGTGGCGAAAGGCTCGAACAGGTGCGGACGCACTTCGCTGCTGATGCCGGCGCCGTCGTCCTCCACGCTCACCACCACGGAGTGGTCCGTGGACTCGGCGGAAACCCGCACGTGGCCGCCGTGCGGCAGAGCGTCGATCGAGTTGGCGATCAGATTCTGGAAGACCCGCTCCACGGACGGCCGGTCGAGCGTGAGTTCGATCCCGGGCGAAACATCGCACTCGAGCGAGACGCCGGGGCGGGCGGCGGCATCGGCCAGCGAATCGCACGCGGCGAGAACCACATCGCGCAAGCGGCACGCTTCGCGGCGGCGGCTGTGGCCACGGCTAGTATCGGCCAGTTCCTGCAGCATCGCCAGAATCCGCCGCGACGAGCCGTAGATGCTGGAGGCCAGCTTCTTTACCTGGTCGGCGGAGAGCTCGGCATCCACCAGCATTTCCGCGCCGCCGTAAATCGCCGCCAGCGGATTGCGCAGGTCGTGGATGATCGAGGTGGACAGACGGCCGACGGTGGCGATCCGCTCCTGGCGAATCAGCTCCTGGCGCGCGATGCGCAAGGAAGCGCACATTTCGTTAAAGCTTTCGGCCAGGCGTCCCAGCTCGTCGGAGCTGGAAACCGGGACCTGCGCGTCGTAGTCGCCGGTCGCGATTCGCTCGGCTGCCTGCTCCAAAGCGCGGATGGGCCGCACGATGCGCCGGGCCAGCAGGTATGTGCCGGCGAGCCCGAGGCAGATCGCCAGCATCCAGATCGCCACCATCTGTACGCGCAGCGTCGCCAGGCGCCGGTCGGCGGCCTGGAAGGAGCGTAGAATGCGAAGTTCGCCAACCTGGCGGCCTGCAATGTCGGCCAGCGGCATCACGAACTGCGCATAATTCGAATCGGCGATGCGGACCTGCTCACGGCGCGTGAGATCCCCGGGCACGTCGACGGGAAGCGTGGACGCGATCGGCCTGCCGCGCGAAAAGAAAACGAAGTCGCTGCCGGTGGCTTGCTTCAGCTCGCTTGCCAGTGTGCCATCCACCTCGAAGCAGGCGACCAGCACATTGAGCAGCGCCGATCCCTGCGCGGCGGCCACATACACCGGCGTCACCACGGTCTGGTAAAGCCGCCCATTTTCGATCACGAACCCGGTGGCCTGGCCGGGAAAGCGGCTGGCGGCGGCGGCGAGCGGAAAACTGGGAGCGGTCTCCACCGGCGATCCGAGCGAGGCGACCACCGCTCCTCCAGGCTCCAGCACGTAGAACAGAGTGCGGCTGGGAGCGATGCTGTTCCAGAGCTCGCTGGCGGTGTCGCGGATGGTCGTCTGGTCGCGCGTGCCGAATGCGGCGCGCACGTCCGACATGCGGCTCAGCACCAGGCTGACCGACGCCAGCCGCTCCGCACGGGCGCTCCACAGCGATTCATAGGCGCGCGAACTGGCGGCCACTTCTTCATCGAGCATGACCGTGGCGATGCGCATGAAGTGGTTCTGCACCAGCCAGACGGCGACCGCCAGCAGGCAGGTGATGGCCACCGACGTGGAGAGCATGATCTTCCACAGCAGCGACATGGATTCCAGGCGGCGCACGGCTATTTGTGAGTGGCGGGATAGAAGCCCGCGTCGTCCGGCGCAGGCGGATAATCCTGCCCGTACTTGTTCTTGTGCGGAATGGCGAGGTAGCCGGTCTCGGAAATGGCGACCGGCGGAATCGACGCTCGCTCGCCGGAGATGGTGATGCGCCGGCCCGCGGCTTTCAGTGCCGCTTCCGTGGCGCGTTCGTGAAAGAAGGTGAGATCGTGCGCGCCCTCCGGGACGCCCGCGATCTCGAAACGTCCGTCCGCTTTGGTGATGCCGAACAGCGGCGTGTCCAGCACCACGATCACCGCGCTCATACTGGAATGGATGTTACAAAACACACGAACGATGCCGGGGCGGCTGAAAAGAATGCTGCGCGTGGAGCCGGGCGGGTACAGGCCCACGTCGAAAAGCTGGCCATGGTAATTGGAAAACGCGTTGTGGAAGACCGGATCGAGATTGGGAAAATCCACCGTCGAGCCCACCGTGACAATCAGCAAATGCGGCTGAAACATTTTGTCCTTCTGCAGCATCCGGACGTGCAACGGCGCCGGTGGCCGTGCTGCGCCGACCGGTTCCAGCCAGACGGCCACCCCGGAATAGTCGTGGTGCTGGCGGACCGCCAGCGCGCGCGAATCGACCAGCTCCACGCGGCCCGCGAGCGTGGCGGCCAAACCCGGCAGCGCCAGCACCGCGCTAAAACAGATACGCGAAAGCAAGGTCATAGTGAGGGTTGAGGCGCGTTGGCGACCCGACGTACGCCGTCTGGACGACTGCCGACTCAAAGCTGGCCACCACATTCGAGACAATCTGGTACATCGCGTTAGCGCCATAGGACGCGTTTCTGGAGATCAGGCCGGTCTCGAGATCGCGATCGCGGTCGTCTTCTTCGCCGCCAAACAGGTGAAACGACAGGCGGCGGGTGGCGCGATATTCGAGTTGCGCCCAACCGCCGGCGCCATGAACCGCCCTCGGAATCTCGCTGTAGGGTACCACGATGCCTTGGCGAAGGCCGCCGATCACGCCCAGATTCTCGCCGAGAAAAGCGGCCCCGGTGAGCGTGAAGGCGCGCGCCAGCGGAATGCGCCAGTCCACGGACGCAATGCGCGATGGCACCGAATACCCGAGTAACTGCGAGTTACTAACATGGAAACCGGGCGCTATCTCGAAGTTGCCATTGTCGCCCGACTTCATCCAGAACACAAATCTGCCTTCGATCGCCGGCCGGCCAGCCGGTGCGTACGAGGAGTATTCGGCCGGAACATTGCCGGTCTCGCTGGTTTCGAAAACCCCGCCTTGGGCGCGGAACCCGGCCGAATCGCCGAATAGAAATCGCTGCTCGATGCGGGCCTGCGGACGCCAGAGCCAAAGATTGCCGGCGCCGGTGAGCGGCGAGTAGCCGACCTGGGCCAGCGAATCCGGCTCGCGGGGCGCCAGGATGGGTTTATCTTGCGCCACCGTAAAGGTGGTGTTCGCCCACTGAAAATTGAGGGAGGCGATCCGCAAACGGACCAACTGGTCCAGCGAGTCGCCCGAGCCGCCGAACAGGTCCACGTAAGCGTCGCCGGAAACTTCGGCCCCGGCGATATGCTCCGGCGCCTGGAACTTCAGCCCGAGAATGGTTTGGCGCAGCGTGGCGCCGTCGGAACGCGCGCCGGCAGTAGAAGCGGCGGTGATGGGGTCCTCGACGACGCCGCCGTATTTGCCGTTCAGATACGAGTTGAACAGAACCATCCCCGTGAGTTCGACCGCCGAATGGTGTTCGGATTCGATGCGGGTCTGCGCCAGGTCGTCAATCCGCTGTTCCGCGACATCGAGACGCTCGGCGACAGGCGGGGCGGCCGGCGCCGATGCCGCCGTGGGCGCGGCAGTCGCGGAAGCAATCTGCTCGCGCAGCGCGCGGATCTCCGACATCAATTCCCGGTTCTGCTGTTCCAGAACGTCGAGGCGCTGAAGGATACGGTCCAGATCGGCCGGCTCGCGCGATTGCGCGGCCAATATGCCGGGAACCAACGCCAGGAAAAAGACACGCAGTTTAGGTTGCATGGATCAATTCCTTGACCTTGCGCCGGATGGCGCTCGGCGAGTAAGGCTTGGGGAAATACGCGTTCGCACCCAGACTCAGGGCGCGCTCGGGAGAGGCCGGATCCGTGTCGCCGCTGGTGACGAGGATGGGCAAGCGGGCGAAGCGCGGCTGGTTTCTCAACCGCGCGATCAGTTCGAAGCCGTCCATCGACGGCAGGTGAATGTCGGTGATGACCGCTGCGATTTCGGTTGAGTCGAGGATGCGGAGCGCCTCTTCCGCCGTCGATGTGTGGGCCAGGCGGGGCTCGCCATCGCCGTCGAAAGCGATTTCCAGCGTGGAGATACAGTGGGATTCGTCTTCTACCAGAAGTACCGTACGGCGCAGGATCATTACTCCACGTCCTTAAGGGATGAAACGATAACCGACGCCGTGCATGGTCACGAAATGGCGGGGCGTCTCCGATTCCGTCTCCAGCTTCTGGCGCAGGCGGACGACGTGAGCGTCCACGGTTCGCGTATTCGGAAAGGCGTCGTAGCCCCACACCGAGTTGAGGAGCACGTCGCGGCTCAAGGCCCGGTCGGGGTTCTGTACGAAGAACACCAGCAGCTTGTATTCCGCCTTGGTGAGCTTAACCTCGTCACCGTGTTTGCGCACGATGGAACGGTCGAGATCGACTTCGACGTCGGAAAACGAGATGGCGTGGCTGGCTTCGGTAGTCGTGCGGCGCAGGACCGCGCGGATGCGCGCCAGCAGCTCGCGGGTACCGAATGGCTTGACAATGTAATCGTCGGCGCCGATTTCGAGCATCAGCACCTTGTCGATCTCGTCGCCGATGGCGCTCAGCACGATCAGCGGCGTCTGAACGCCCGCGTTACGCAGCGATTTGCAGACGTCCACGCCGCTCAAGCCGGGCATGCGCAGGTCAACCACGATCAGGTTGGGGCGCGCGGTCATGGCTTCCTGCAACCCGATCTTGCCGTCGGCCGCGAATATCGCGCGAAACCCCTCCTTTTCCAGCATCACGCCGATTACTTCGCGAATGCCGGCGTCATCGTCGATGACCAGGATGGTCTGCATCGCTCAGGCCCCTAATTCTATCGGATTCCCCACGGCCGCGCACGCGCGATACGAAAGCGATGGGGCCATATCGCGCGGCTCCCGCGGCGGCTGATAGCGGCAGCCGTTGCCGCATACCGATTCCAGGTGCCGGTGACCGAAAGCGCCCAGCTTTTTGCGCAGGCGGGCCAGGTGCACGTCCAGCGTTCGGGTCCGGATCTGGCCGCCGTAGCCCCAGATGGCTAACAGCAGATCCGTCCGCGTGAAGATCTCGCCGCTATGAGCCGCCAAAAAGCTCAGCAGCAGGTATTCCTTAGCGGTCAGCGAGACGGATTGGGAATCCAGCGCCACCGCGCGATGCGCGAAATCAATCGTCAAACGGGCGTCCCGGTAGGGGTCCCGACTCGTGTTTGCAGCCCAAAGTGGTTCCATGTTGTTGCAGTCCTCGATACGAATGTTAACGGGAAGGCCAGTCGGAGGTCGTTGGGGCTTTGTAAAGAGGGTGTAAAAGTATCGAAGGGACCGAAGTTGGAAGACGGGAGTCAGGAGTCAGAAGTCAGGAGTCAGGAGTCAGGAGTCAGGAGCCGCAACACAGGGCTCAGAAGACGGGGTGGCGAAGAAAACACGAATACCACATTTGGGCGTTCGTGCCGCCCGCATTCCCGGTCCGGGATACAAAGAAACACCCGGCCGCCGCCCAAACCACGACCGGATCCGATGCCGGCGCTATTCTCTCTTCCGACTCCTGACTCCTGACTTCCAGCTCTGGCAGGGATGTCCATGGCGGAGCTCTGGCTCCTCCTCAGAACGACCAAAGCACGCTCGTATAACCTGTCTGGGCGCGGAAATTCTGGTCGTAACCTAGCAGATGAAACAATTCGCTGTACCCATAGAACTGCCATCCGGCATTCCAGCGCAGCTTCGGCGTGATCCGGATGGAGAGCCGAGCCATCGGAGATTGATACGTAAGCGGGAAGGTCTGCACGGAGTCGAGCAGCTCCGCGTTCGGGTCGGTAACTCCAACCGGTACCGCCGAGGAGCGGCCGTCGCCGGTGTCCTTGGTGATGGTGTAGCCCGCGTATAGGCCGGCGCGACGGCCGATGCCGAAACGTAACCCCGCATTGACGGCGTGGATGTTACTGATGTAAATCGAATCGTAACTGGTCTGGAGTTGCGGGGACTGGACGCCGGCAAAGAATGCCAGCCCGCCGACAGTATCCAGGTGCAGCTTCGAGTAACTGGCATCGAAGGTCAGCCAATTCCGCATGGCAAAGGAAGCCGCCGCATTGTATTGTCGGGATCGCGAGCTGTAGGTCGTGAAAGAAAGCGGAGCGTTCTCGTTATACAGCTCCCGGTAACCGGAGGAGAGCTGTAGCTGGCGCGCGCGGTACTGGATGCGCCCGCCTAGCGTATGGTAGTTACGGTCGCTCATCGGAGTGAGCGGGTGATCGGCATGGCCGACCTCGCCTTCCAGGTTGATCGAAAGCGGCCGCAGCGGGCGGAAACGAACGCCGAAGCTGCCGGCGTTCAAGTGGCTTGTCTGTTGGTAGAGGTCGTTCACCGCGCTCGCGGCCACCGAGGGAAACGAAAACGCCTCCAGAAAACGAATCTGCCGATCGGAATCGGTGAAGCCGGCGTATGCGTTGAACCACTTGGTGAAACGGTAGTTCAGGTCGGTAGAATTGGCGACCGTGCGCACACCGAGGAATTTGAAGTTGAGCGTCGTGCTGGCGCCGTTGCTGTTATCGAACTCGGTGAAATAGGAATCGCCATCGATGCGCGTGTCATGCACCGCCGTGTTGTTGACGATCGTGAGGCGGCTGGTGGGAAGAACGCTGAGGCTGAAATCGCCCGCCACCACCGGCCGCTGCGCGTCGCCGCTCACCACCACCTGGCGGTTCTGGGCCGCGCCAATGCTGTTGAGGCCGGTCGTCAGCTCATTCATTGCGTATCCACCATTGCCGAGGTTGTAAGTCAGACGCGCGTTGAGTGCCCAGTATTTGTGGCTGCCGTAAACATTGCCGAACCAGCCGGGATTCGATCCATGATTCGGCGCCGTGCGCTGGAATGATGTGAGCACCGTCGGATCGGTCGCCACACCGGAGGTCTCGGTGCTGGTGAGACTATAAGTGGAATCGTCCTTATAGAAATCCCACGTGTGACGCGCGATGAAGCGGAGACCGGCCCAATCGGCCAGCACGCCGATGCGGTACTCATTCCATTGCTGCTTCACGTTTTCAAACACCGGGAAGGCGGATGAAAACGTATCGAAGCCCTGCACGGTGGAAAGAGCCGGTCCGTTCTGCGTGTTGCGGCTGTAACCCAGATCCACCTGGAAATGCGATTGCGGGAAGAGGGTCAGAGAATGATCCTGTAAACCGCGCACAGTGTCCATCAGGTGGTCGCCGCCGGAGATATCGAGGCCGGGGTTGAAGTAATCGTCCTCGCGCCACAGCATTTCGTAACGGTAAAGACCATTCTTCCGGATGCGCAGGCTGGCCGTCTGATAGGGGTCGTTGCCGAGCCCGCTGGTGGAAAGCACGATCTCGTCAAACCACTTTCCGCGGCCCTCCTTGGAATTGATACTCAAGTTGCTCGCCAGCAGGCGTATGCCGTCGCCGTAATTGACGTCGCTGCGATACGTGTCCACACTGCCGCCGGTCACACGCCAGCGGTAGCCGAATTCGAACGAGTCGACGATATTGTAATTGGCGAAATCGCCGCCGCGCGCAATGCCCACCGCTTCCGGCGTGGGCGCGATCACCTCTTGCGCCCGTAGGGCTCCGCAGACGGCGAGAATCAGGCAGCAGCGGTTGAGCATGGCCGTCATCGCAGAAAAGTCTCGTCGGCGTTGGATCCGTGGATGCGCACATGGCAGGTGGTGCAGCGCTGGAAGCGCGGATCGAGCAAATTGTGCTGCGACGTTTGGATGGGAACGCCGTTGTTGCGCGTGCCCGAAGCGCCGCCGTTGTGGCATCCCAGACATAACGTGAACACCACCGGCCGCCGCAGCAGGCGCTCATTAGTCGAGCCGTGTGGAAAATGACAGACCTCGCATCCTTCCAGTCGCACCGGCGGATGTTCATACGCGAACGGGCCGCGCTTATCCACGTGGCACTTGAGACATGGTTCTTCATTGTTCAATGCCTGGTCCACCATGCGCGGGTGATCCGACATGCGCCAAGTGGGAGCGAATGCGCCGTGCGGATTGTGGCAGTCTGAACACTCCATGAAGCCTTCGTTGACGCGGTGCTTGCTGGGCATTTCGAACTGCGCGCGAATGCCGGCGTGGCATCCGTAACATAGCTCCGTCTGCTTCTTGGCGAGCAGAAATTTGGGCGTCGGCGAACGATGAATGGAGTGGCACGAAGTGCAGGCGACATCGGCTAAAGTGTGCTCCGAGCGGCGTATGTTGGCCTTTTCAAAATCGCGCGCGTGGCAAGTGAGGCAGGCTTCGAGCGCTTTGGCCTGCGGCATCACGGAGAAGGCATTCGGAATGGTGGCCTTGCCGCCGTGTGCGGCCACGTGCGCTTCGCCCGGCCCGTGGCAACTTTCACAGCCGGTGCGGTTGGGCGGCAGATCGCCCGCCGCCACGCTCTTGAAATGCGGGTTCTTATAAAAGTTCAGCCAGATGTCGGCATGGCAGGTCTTGCAGGCGCTGCCGCCCACATATCCGGCGGCGTCCGATGCGCCGGGTTTCTGCGCAGACGAGCCGGCAGCTATAACTGCCAGTAACAGCCCGCGGACGCCGAGTATCATGGCCCTGCGCATCATGACTCAATGATACCGGGAGGCAGGGGCCGATCCTTCAAACGGCAAGACAGTTTACGGCAGAGTTTACCTATGTTCCAGTTATGTTATGGACGCTAGCTGACTCTTGCTCTAACGTTGTTACACACGCAAACCGCAAAGACGGGTTATAAGGGAATCAGTGAGACTGAACAGACTTCGATCATTACCGCCGACGATCATTCTTCCTTTGCTGATTTCGATCTGGCCGCCCGCCCGGCTGGCGGCCCAGCTCGCCGGCATCGTGGGAAGCGTTTCCGATCCATCCGGAGCTTTCATTAACGGCGCCACGGTCCGGGCCACCAATGCCGGCACGAATCTCGAATGGCGAACCAAGACCGGTCCGCAGGGCGATTACTCGCTCGGGCTTCTTCCTCCCGGCGTATATGTGGTGGAAGCCACGGCCGCGGGCTTTTCTCCGGTGCGCGCCGGCGGTGTTGAGTTGGCGGTCAATTCGACGCGTCACATCGATCTGCGGTTGGCCCTGCCGGAGGTCAAGGAGAATTTGCGCGTGGAGGCGGTGGCGCCGCTGGTGGAGACCGAAACATCCGAACAAGGCCTGGTGGTCGGCGGGAAGATGATCGGCGATTTGCCGCTCAACGGGCGCGATTTTCTGCGGCTCGCGAAATTGGCTCCGGGGGTATCCGGCGCGACCGATAATCCCGCCTCGCCGGCCGGCCCGTTCAACGTCAACGGCCAGCGGGACCTTTCCAACAATATTCTGATCGACGGGATCAACGTGAATGCGGGCGGGAGCGCCAACGGGCGGATCAGCCTTGCGCCCGGCAACGATCCGGCGGCCGGCGAATCCGGCAGCAGCGTGGCGCTGGTCTCGGTGGACGCGGTCTCCGAGTTCAAGGTGCAAACGCAGAACGAGACCGCGGAGTTCGGCGGTTTTTCGGGCGCGGTCGTCAATGTAACCACCAAGAGCGGCACCAACGAGTTCCATGGCAGCGGTTTCGAATTCCTTCGCAACAGCGACCTGGACGCCAACAACTTCTTCAACAACGCGAATGGCGTTTCGAGGACTCCCTCTCGAAATAACTTCTTCGGCGGCGCCATCGGCGGCCCGATCCGCAAGGACCGCACGTTCTTCTTCGCCTCGTTCGAAGGACTGCGCCAGCGCGTGGGCGTGAATGCCAATGCGCGCGTGCCCTCGCTCGCCGCCCGCGCCGAGGCCAGCCCGGCAATCCAGCCCCTGATCGACGAATACCCTCTGCCGACCGGCCCGGACAACGGCGACGGCACGGCGGCTTATTTCGCAACCGCGACTAACCTGGTGGGCGAGACCGATTTCAGCGCTCGTCTCGACCATCGTTTTTCCAACAACGACGATTTCTTCGCGCGGTATTCGTTCAGCGACTCACTCGGCCTGCTCCGGTCGTTCTTTCTCAACACGCTTTCCCGCAACCGCTCCAGGCTGCAAAGCGTGAGCCTCTCGGAAGTGCATCGCGTGACGACGAATCTTTTTAACGACGCGCGATTCGGATTCGTTCGCAGCGCCAATATTACGCTCGGCGAGGCCGACAGCTTCGGCGGCGCCGAGCCGATTCCGTTGAATGCAGCGGGCGACGCCACTTTGCCGGGGATGGACATCTTCAGCCTGCCTTTCGCCGAATCGCCCGACCCCCCGGAAGTGCAGAACAATAATCTATTCAGCTTCAATGACGACCTAACTTATGTCCACGGACGGAGTACTTTCAAATCCGGCTTCTGGGTGCGGCGCACACAGGGCAACGTCAGCCTCCAGCCGCTTTCGAGCGGCGTGTACTTCTTCAATACCGTCGCCGACCTGCTCAACAACAATCCCGTGTCTTTCTTCAACCAAGTTGCGGAGACGGGATTCGGCGTGCGATTCACCAATCTCGCTTTTTACGGGCAGGATGATTTTCGTGTGACGTCACGGCTGAAGCTCAACCTCGGACTGCGATATGAGATCGACACAGTGCCCACCGAGGCCCACGGCCGCTTCAGCCCCATCGTGGGGCTGAATAACATCGCCACCGCAACCTTAGGCACTCCGGGCTTACCCGTGCACAATGGCAACTATGATAACTTCGCCCCTCGCGCCGGCTTCGCTTATCAACTCACCAGCGACTCGAAGACGGTTCTGCGCGGCGGGGCAGGCATCTATTACGATCTGCCGACGGTGAATGCCACGCAACTGGCATTTGGGCCGCCCTTCAAGATCACCAATTTTCTGCTCGGCAGCGCGCTGGGAGGATCCGTGACCGTGCCGGTCGATCCAGCGCTGCTGGTTACGGCGATCACCGGCATGCCGCCGTTCGGCAGCGCCACGGTTTACGATCCCACGAACTTTCGAACCCCTTTTACTTATGAGTACAGCCTGAACCTGCAACGCCAACTCGATAGTAAGACGGTGGTGCAGGCCAGTTACGTCGGATCGCTCGGCCGCAACCTGATCCACATGCAGCCTCTGAACCTGCTCGACCCGGCAACCGGCGCCGCGCCCAATCCTAACTTCTCGGCGGGCGCACTCGAGCTGATTGAAACCAGCGCCGTCTCCAATTACAATGCGCTGCAGGCAAATGTAACCCGGCGGCTAAGTCACGGATTGGAAGTGACGGCCTCGTACACCTGGGCACACTCGCTCGATGATGCGTCGAACCCCACCGGCACTTCCATCAACTCCTCATACACCGGCTCCAACCCGTACGATTTTCGCGCGGAGTACGCTTCGAGCGACTTCGATATTCGACACAACCTGGTGGCCGCATTCACCTACTCGTTGCCGGGCAAATCGGCGCACTTTCAAAACGTGGCCGCGCGCTTCCTGGGAGGCTGGTCGCTGGAGGGCATTTTCACCGCGCAAACGGGCGTGCCTTACACGGCACTGATTGGCGAGGATATTGCCGGCAACGGCGATCAGTACGCCGCCAACAATCAGCGTCCCAACCTGGTGGGCGGCCAGCCGCTCTATATCGCTGCTTCGGCGCCTCCGTTCCGTGCCGCCAATCCGGCCGCATTCGCTATCCCGGCGGCCGGCACTTACGGCGATGCCGGACGCAACATCCTGCGAGCCTCGGGGCTCGACCAGCTCGATCTCGGCCTGCACAAGACCGTGAAGGCCAGCGAGCGGTTTTCCGTGCAGTTCCGGGCGGAGCTTTTCAACGTTTACAATCACGCCAATTTTGCGACGCCCGCAGCGTCGGGGAACAACCTGCTGACGGCGGGAAGTTCCTTCGGCCTTTCCCAGGAGATGGCTAACTCGTCCAGCGGCGGATTGCTGCTGCCGCTATTCAACAGCGGCGGCCCGCGCAGCATTCAGCTCGCCCTCAAGCTGGTGTTCTAGCGCAACGGTCCGAAAAAGTTGGACCTGTACGAAATGACACGGCTGGTAATCTCAACTGTGTAAAACGCAGCTTTTGCCGATCTCGCGTCGGGGAAGGCCTTTGTTTTCAGTGGGTAGAGCCATGGCCCTCAGGTTGCATGGTTAATATTCCAGTTCTTTGTAGAACATCCCTACGGGCCGATCAGCCTGTTCCTGCCGGTCCGAAGTTTTGGGACAGGAGCGCAACATGTTAACTCAGGAGTTGCATATTCCGGCCCTTCGAAACTGCCCTCGTTGCGGAGTGGATTTCCGGAGCGGCGGCTCAGAGCGGGTCTGCCAGGCTTGTCGAAAGCCACTAGGCGATCACCGTCCCATAAACCACGACCTCAGTTTTCGAGAAAAGCAAGTCGTGGATCTGATACGGCAAGCCAAACCGAACAAGGAAATCGCCTACCAACTGCATCTTTCGGAAGGGACGGTCAAAGAATACTTGAACCGGATCTTCCGAAAACTCGAGGTAAGTAACCGGACCGAGTTAGCGGTCTGGGCTTTGACGCATCGGGCAGAAAGTACGGTCATTCCGCTATCGGACAACGGCAGGACCGAAAAGCTGTTGGTCAATCAATAGAGGGCCAGCGCCTCAGCGTTCCGCGAGCGCGCGCCGGCCGGCTTCGAGCACGCGCAGAATGCGGTCCACGTCATAGATCGCGCCGGCCCAGGCGCCGCCGCTCGCATCCTGCAGGGCGGCCCATAAGCGCGTGTCATCGGGCAGGCCGGGATCGGGCGCTAGGCCCGGGCAAGGCTCGCGTTGCTCCAGCATGCGGCCGCCGTCCTCGATGCCGCCGGGGCCGACCAGGTTGACCTGGCCCTCCAGGCGGTTCCGATCAATCACGATTTCGATGGTGTCGCCGTCGCGCACCTTGCCGAGCGGGCCACCGGCCAGCGCCTCCGGCGAAACGTGGCCGATGCAGGCGCCGGTGGAGACGCCGCTGAAACGCGCGTCGGTGACCACCGCGACGTGCTTGCCGAAATCCAAATACTTGAGCGCGGAAGTCAACTGGTAAGTCTCCTCCATTCCCGCGCCCATGGGGCCACGGCCCATCAGGACGACCACATCGCCGGCCTGGATGGCGCCGCTCTTGATGGCGGCGATGGCGGCGGGTTCGGAGGTAAAGACGCGCGCCGGGCCGCGCTTGCGGTAGACGCCATCGGCGTCGAGCGCCGAGGGATCGATGGCGGTGCTTTTGATCACCGCGCCTTCGGGCGCCAGGTTGCCGTGGGGGAAGCAGACGGTGGAAGTGAGGCCGCGGCGGGCGGCTGAATCCGGGTCCATGATGACGGAGCCGGGATGGATGCCATCGCGCTCCTGGAGCAACTGGCGCAGGCGTGCGCGGCGCGCGGAGTTCTCCCACCAGTCGAGCATGCGGCCGAGGGTTTCCCCGCTGACGGTGAGGGCGCGCGTGTCCAGCAGGCCGGCGCGGCGCAGGTGCAGCATGACCTCGGGCACGCCGCCGGCCAGGAAGACCTGGATGGTGGCGAAGTTGCGCGGGCCGTTGGGAAGCGCATCCACCAGGCGCGGCACGCGGCGGTTGACGTCCGCCCAGTCGGCGGCGGTGAGGCGGCCGAGGCCGGCTGCGTGCGCGATGGCGCCCAAGTGGAGAATGAGATTGGTCGAGCCGCCGAAGGCCGCGTGCGTCACCATGGCGTTGCGCAGCGCGGCTTCGGTGACGATGTCGCGGATGGGGATGCCGCGCGCTTCGAGCTCGAGGGCGGCGCGGGCGGAGCGGCGCGCCATGTCGAGCCAGATCGGGTGGCCGGAGGGCGCCAGCGCGCTGTGCGTGAGCGACATGCCCAGCGCTTCGCCGACCACTTGCGAGGTGGCCGCGGTGCCCAGGAACTGGCATCCGCCGCCCGGCGATGCGCAAGCGCTGCATCCGGCGCGGGCGGCTTCTTCGAGCGTGATCCGGCCATGGGCGAAGCGCACGCCGATCGACTGCACGCGGGCCGTGTCTTCGCCATCGGCGGGCAGCAGGGCGACGCCTCCGGGCACCAGCACGGCGGGCAGATCGCGCGTGCCGGCGAGCGCCATCATCATGGCCGGCAGTCCTTTGTCGCAGGTGGCGAAGCCGATCACGGCGCGGCGGGTGGGCAGGGAGCGGATCAGGCGGCGGAAGACGATGGCGGCGTCATTGCGGTACGGCAGCGAATCGAACATGCCGTGGGTGCCTTGCGTGCGGCCGTCGCAGGGATCGGTACAGAAGCCCGCGAACGGCACCGCGCCCGCCGCTTTCAGCTCTTCGGCCGCGGCTTGCATCAGCAGGCCCACTTCCCAGTGGCCGGTGTGATAGCCCAGCGCGACGGGCGTGCCATCGGCGGCGCGAATGCCGCCGTGGGTGGAGAGCAGCAGCACCTCGGCGCCGCCGAGCTGGGCCGGGTCCCATCCCATGCCGGCATCCTGCGTCCATCCGAACAGGTCTCCCGACGGGCGCCGGCTCAGCATCTCATCGGTGAGCGGCAGAGCGCCGGCGGGACCGGGAGCGTGCGTGCGGATGTCGTAATTCTCCGGGCCGGAGTCGACGATTTCTTCGAAGCGGAAGCGAGGCGTCACAGCCTCAGGATAACAACTGGGTAGGACAGGCCATCGCCTTTGGCGTCCTGTCATGCCGGCACACTTTGACCCTGTCAACCCTTCCGCATGACTGGCCCGCTTACCGTGGCGCGCCGCCGTGCGAGCCGCAGCGGGCGAGAATATCGAGTTCGAACGTGGCATCCGGCGTACGATCGTCGCGTAATGCCTGCGCCAGTTCGCCGGCGGCGGCGCAATACTGGGCAGGGTCTGGCGCGCGTCCTTCGGCCAGCGCTTGTCCGGCTCGGGCCACGGCCTCGCCTTGCGCGTCGCCGAGCCCGCGGTAGGCGGCCGCCATGGCCTCGTACAGCGGCGGAAAACGAGGCGCCAGAATGCGCGCGTAGCGAAGCGCGTCCAGCGCTTCGGCCAAGCGGCCCAGGTTCAGATAGTCGTCGGCCAGGTAAAGATAGAGCAGCAAGTATGCCTGGCGCGGCGCCAGGGGCCGGTTGTGCTCCACTTGCGCGTTATCGAATAACTGTTCGCCGGCGAGCGAAATCTTGCGCGCTTCCGCCAGCACGGCAACCGATTTTTCGCGCCAGGCCCGGCGGTCGGCCTCCGGCGCGAGCGCCGCTCTCTCCGCGTAGTAAATGCCCAGGCGGGCTGGAATCAGCTCCGAGGATTGCTCGGGATCGAGAGGCTGCACTAGCTTCCACGCCGTCTCCTGTTCGGCGATCGCGCGGTCGAGGTTGGCGCGCGGGTCCCGGTCGAACCACGCCTTGGCGAGCATGTCGTGCAGGCGCGCGCTGCGCGGCGCCGTTTCGACGTCGGCCAAGCCCAGCGTGAGGTTGTCGCGCCAGTCCGCGTTGCGCCACGCGGTGCGTCCCGTATAAAGCAACGCCAGCGCCCCCAGCGTGGCCCATGCCACACGGGGGCTCAGGTAACGCCACGCCAGGCCCGCCACCGCCATGGCGAACGCCACCGAGGGAAGGTAGAGAAAGCGCTCCGCCATCGGGCTCGCGATCATGATTACCAAGTTCGACGTGGGCAGCAGAGCCAGCCCCCAAAAACCGGCCAGCCAGAACACCAGCGGGTGGCGCCACCGCGTGGCCAAGGCCAGCGCGAGCAGCGCCAGCAACGCCCACAGCGAGATCCATGCGCCCGCATCCGTCCATGCCGCCGGGCGAATCACGTCAAAAGAGCGGTCCGAAACCAGATGCACCGGCCACACCAGCAGGCACGCGTCCATGCCGACGATCTTCTGCACGCTGAAAAGACGCTCCCAGCGATCCAGATCGCGCAGCACGTTATCCATGTAGAACGCGGGCGGCCACGGGAGCGGCGCAAACACCACGACGCGCGCCACCAGCAGCGTCGCGACGGACCCGACGGCTGCCGCATACGCCGCCAGCCGCTGGCGCGTGCGGATGCCGCCCGGCACGCCGAACGCCAGGTCGGACAGCAGCATCAGCGCCGCCAGCACCACGGCGTTTTCTTTCGAGAACGCACCCACGGTTGCCACCGCGAATAACGCCAGCCATCGACGCGGGCCGGACTGGGCCGTGGCTTGGAGGTAAATCAACAGGCCCGCCAGCACGGCCATGGCCGCCAGCAGATCGGCGCGGCCGACTACGTTATCCACCGCTTCGGTCGAGATGGGATGAACCGCAAACAGCGCTGCCGCGCACCACGCCGCGCGCGCGCTCAGCAGCCGGCCGGCCAGTTTCCAAACCAGCCAGACGTTGACCGCGTGCAGCAGCAGATTCACCAGGTGATACCAGAAGGCGCCGCCGGCCGCGCCGGCCAGAGCGTGGTTGAACAGCAGGGAAGCCGTGGTGACCGGGCGGTAAATCAAGTCGCCGGCGACGGGCCACCAGTAGCTCTTGCTGAGAACCAGCCACAGATTGCCCGCGGTCAGGCTTTGCAGGCGGGGGTCCTGGGTCAGCAGAAACTGGGAATCCCCGGCCAGGCCGAGGCCCAGCGAGTTGGCGTAAGCCAGCAGGGTGAGCGCGAACAGGCCAGCCGGTGCGAGCCACCGGGGATACTGCCGGCCGGTTTCTTCTCCCCGGCCGCGGCCGGGCGAGCCGGCTGGCTCTTTTCGCGAGGGCTGAACCATGCACACAATCTAACACCCGGCATCGGGGCGGCTTCTGTTTTCGGCGGTTCTGAGTGGGCTAGTCTTCCCATTCAGGCAGCAGCCGCAATTCAAGGAATATCCGGCGGCGGCGATAAGGTTTTCGTGAATGCGTTTCTCAGGAATGCCGAAGAGCTGTTTCGAACCGCCCGGCAGGACGCCCTGGAAGATTGCCAGTTCTCAGTGCTGGTAGGCTCCGATGGCGGCATCCACATGGTATTCGGCTCGGACTGGGGACTGGAGCCGCTGCGCCAGTACCATGGCGCGCGGGCGGCTTACCGGGTAACTCGTTCGGCCGGGTCGGTGGCCCTTGAAGGGCGCTCGATCGGCGCTTCCTGCCGGCTGGAAGCGGCGCGGCCGGCGCGTGTTTTGTTGGGTCCGCTGGCCGATATTCCCTATTACCAGAAGGTCTCTTAACCTCCGCTCGCGTTTCGTCGACTTCGGCCGATAAGAAACTTGACACCGGAAACGCCCGGCGATTTCTTTCGCCGGCACGGATCCGGCTGAGGAGCCGTTATGGAGATCAGCGCCATCAATCGCACAGACCCGGCCCTCCCCGCGGCCGCGGTGAGCGTCCCATCGGAGATCGCCAGCCAGAACCGCGAGGTGGTCCAGGCCGTCAAGGCCGTGAATGGATCGGAGATGTTCGGCCAGGACGAAGAGTTGGCCTTTCAAATGGATTCGGCGACCAAGCATCTGGTGGTCCAGATCATCGACCGCAACACCAAGGAGGTAATCTCGCAGGTGCCGCCGGAATACGTGTTGCGCATGGCCCAGAACCTCAAATCCCCTTAAGAAACGGCTCAAGCCCCTAGCTTTGGGCCGATAAGTGGTTTGGGAGAACGAACCAATGTGGAATACCGCGCAAGACGCATATCTCGAGAGCAGGGTCCTGTCGGCAGACCCCGTGGAACTGATCCGCCTGCTGTATCAGACCGGGGTGAGCGCGGTGCAGGATGCGCGGCGGTACCTGGCCGAGGGAAAGATCATGGAGCGGTCCAAGGCGATCACCAAAGCCAGCCGGGTGCTGATCCAGTTGATCACCGCTCTCGATCACGAGCGCGGCGGCGAGATCAGCCGGCGCCTGGCGGCGCTGTACGACTATATGCTGCGCCGGCTCACCGAGGCCAATTTCCGGCAGCGCGACGAACCGCTGGCCGAGGTGCTGAGCCTGCTCGCCACCTTGGCCGAAGGCTGGGAAGGAGTCCGGCCCGCGCCCACGCCGGAGCCGGCCGCCGGTCATCGGTGGAATCCCGAGGTGACGCCGGAACCCGCCGCCACTGCCGAGCACGCCTGGAGCTTCTGATCGCTCGCCAACCACTGGGGTCGACCGCTCCCTAACGGTCGCGGCTCCGATGCGATCAGAGCCGTGACCGAAGGGAGCGGTCATGCTGCGAACTCAGAGCGGTTGCCGGTGACGGTTGCCGTGATCGAGATCGATTATCGCACCGCCTCGACGCGCGCCTCACGCTCTCCCTGCTGGCACGAAGCCGGATTGCCGGGGCACAATAAGAGGAGTGAGCGACCAACGATTTCTGATCATCGGCGGCGGTATTGTCGGGCTAGCTACGGCTTACCGTCTGGGCGAACGGTTTCCCGGCGCATCCATCGCCGTGCTCGAAAAAGAAAGCCAGGTGGGACAACACCAGACCGGGCACAACAGCGGCGTGCTGCATTGCGGGTTGTATTACAAACCCGGTTCGGTGAAGGCGCGGCTGGCGGTCGCCGGCATCCGGCAAATGGTGGAGTTCTGCCGCGACAACGGGGTGGCGCACGAGATCTGCGGCAAGCTGGTGGTGGCGGCCGACGAGAGTGAAGTGCCGCGGCTGCGCGACCTCGAACAACGCGGCGCGGCCAACGGTTTGGAGGGGCTGCGCTGGCTCGATCGCGAACCGATGCGCGAGATCGAGCCGCACGTGGGCGGCGTGGCCGCTCTGCGCGTGCCGCAAGAGGGCATCGTCGATTACCGGGCGGTGTGCGCGGCGCTGGTGAAGCGCATCGAGGAGCGCGGCGCGCGCGTCGCCGTGGGTGCCCGAGTGTTGCGCCTGCGGCGCGGAACGGGCGAATGGATTGCCGAAACTCCCGCCGGCGAATTCACGGCCAGCTTCCTGATCAATTGCGCGGGCCTGCATTCGGACCGCGTATCCCAACTGGCCGGCGAGCGGCGCAGCGTGCGCATCCTGCCCTTCCGCGGCGAGTATTACAAAATCCGCCCGGAACGGCAGCACCTGGTGCGCAATCTCATCTACCCCGTGCCCGATCCGGCCTTCCCGTTTCTGGGCGTCCATTTCACGCGTTTGATTCATGGCGGCGTGGAGGCCGGTCCCAACGCCGTGCTGGCCATGGCGCGCGAAGGCTACCGCAAAACCGACTTTCGCCCCGCGGATCTGTTCGATGCCCTGAGCTATGGCGGCTTCTGGCGTTTTCTGCGGCGCTACCCTTCCATGGCCTGGTACGAGCTGCGCCGCTCCTTCAGCCGCAAGCTGTTCTGCCAGGCGTTGCAGCGCCTGGTTCCGGAGATCCAGCCCGGCGACCTCGCCACCGGCGGCTCCGGCGTGCGTGCCCAGGCCATCACGGCGGAGGGTGAGCTGGTGCAGGACTTCCAGTTGATTGCGCGCCCCGACGCGCTGCACGTGCTGAACGCCCCCAGCCCGGCCGCCACCGCATCGCTCGCCATCGGCGCCGAAATCGCCGCCAGCGTAGCCGCCGCGCTGTGAAAGTAGGGCATGCTTCAGCTTGCCAACGCCCGCTGGAGGGTGCGTTCTTTCCGCAGCGCCCTCGCGCACCTGCGTGAAACGGGATATAACTACCCGTAGAGGCGTCTTATGAAGCACACCTGGCGCGTCATCTGCGCGTGCGTTGCTTTCCCCTTGTGCGCGGAGACGCACCTGGATGTCAGCCAGCTTGTCGGGAAGGTCACGTCCGCTCTTGCGGTGGATCGGAACGACAAGCGCATCGCCTTGTCCCTGAAGCCGGTTCGGCTGACGGAGCGCCTGACGGAGGAAACGGCTGCACTGCTCGTGAGCATGGGAGCCGGCCCCGAGACGGCCCGCGCCATCGAAGCGCTTCGCCAGCAATCCGCCGGGCTTCCGGCGACGGCTCAGGACGCACTCTCCGTCGCGCCGGCGCTTTCCGGTCCCGAGCAAGATGAGATCATCGCCAGGATGCGGCGCTACGTCTCGGAGTATCTCGCCCGGTTCCCGGATTTCATTGCCACCAAGACGGTGCGGCAATACCACAACTGGAAAGACATCGATACTTTTTTTTCCTCCTGGCGGAATCAGCCAACCAGAATCACTTTGGAGAATCAGTGGCACGAGACCGGCGCATACACAACCGAGGCGGCGTATGTTTCGGGCCGCGAACATTACGGCAAAAGCGCCGGCAAGGAGAAGCGCAAGTCCTTACCGCCAGTGTCCGTCGGCGAATTCGGGGGCATGCTGGAGGAGATCTGCGATCCCAGCCGCGCGGCAAAGTTCGCATGGGACCATTGGCAGATGGTCAATGCAACCCGCGCGGCCGTGTTTGCCTATGCGGTGGCCTCGGAGTTTTCCCGTTATTCGGTCTGCTGCCGTGCGGCCGCCGAACCGAATGGCAAGCCGCGTCAGGAGTACGTCAAGACGGGGCATCGGGGATTTGTAGCCGTCGATCCACAATCCGGGGCGGTGATGCGGCTGATCCTCTATGCCACCGATCTCACCGATATGGCGGGTCTAAACGCGGCGGGGCACGTGCTGGAATATGCAGACGTCGACGTTGGCGGAAGCCGCCATCTGCTTCCGGTGCGCTCAACCGCCTATGTTCGAATCGGACAATCCGAATCGCGCGAGGAAATAGAATATCGCGACCACCACAAGTTCAGCGCCGACGCGGCCATCAACTTCGCCGAAGATTCCGCGCCTGAGGAACGCGACCGCCCGGCTGGGCACTGATGCCCCAGACCTTGCTAGACTAACGGGCGTAGCGGCGGGATGGCGTAATTGGCAGCCGCACCGGACTTAAAATCCGGTAGTCCGCGAGGACTGTGTGGGTTCGACCCCCACTCCCGCCACCACCTCGTCAGGCTGCCCGATGGGGCCGGATTCGACCGGTAATCTTGGGGCCTCGCGCGTCCTCGGCCCGCTCGAGGTCATAGTTCGCCTGGAGATTCATCCAAAACTGGGGCGTGGTTCCGAAATAGCGAGCTAGACGAAGCGCCGTATCTGGCGTGATCGCCCGCTTGCCACGAACGATGTCGTTCACCCCCGCGTCACGGGCACAATAAGCTCCATCGCCAACCGGTCCGCGCTCAACCCAAGCGGCTTCAGGAAGTCTTCCCGCAGCGTTTCACCCGGGTGAATAGGAGGCATCGTCTCAGTTCTTTTCGCCAAGGTTCACCTACTTTCTGACAGTCAACAATTGCCACGTCGCCAAGCGACCGCTCCCTCACGGTCGCGGCTCCGATACGACGCCGCCCTCCCCCGCAGTTCGCGCAGGGCGTCTTTGGCGATCCAGCGGGCGGAGCGGGAATCCAGGCGCTCGATCTTTTCGGCTGCGGCGATCGCTTTCTTGAGCAGGCGGGCGTTGCGTTTGCCGATCTGCCTCAGCGCCCAGTTGACGGCCTTCTTCACCATGTTGCGGTCGTCGGTGGCGGCGCCGGCGACGAGCTTCAGGAAGGCTTCGAATTGAGCGTCCTTCATCTCGCTCGGCTGCGCCGCCAGGCCCGCCATCAGCGCAAAACCGGCGCGGCGTACGAACTCTTGCTTTGCGCCGGACCATTGGACGGCCTTGGCGCAGGCAAATGGCGTGCAGCGGAAAAGGTTCTGGCAGGCCTGGTCGCACACGTCCCAGGAATCGAAGTCGCGCGCCCAGCGGTCCATTTGGGCTGACGTCATGCGCGCCGGATCCTCGACCATGGTGGCCAGGATGCGCGCCTCGTGAATCCCGGAGGCCCACAATGCGCCGGCCAGCCGGTGATCCGTTCCGGCGCGCTTGGCCAGCCCGCGCAGCAGCGGAATCGGCACGCCCAGCGTGTGGTCGGTCGAGATGCCGTAGCGCGCCATGCCGGCGACGTTAGCGGGATTGGCGTGCGCCTCCAGCTCCGCGATCAACTCGGCTGACCGCTCCCTGACGGGGAGCCCACTGGGCCCGACTCCGGACGCCCTGACCGCTCCCTCCGGTCGCGGCTCCGAAACGCACCGGAACGCTAACGGAGCCGCGACCACAGGGAGCGGTCGGCGGCGCTTGGACTGACTTTCCTGTGGCATCCTCACTCCTCGGCTTCCGCCAGTTGCTGGCGCGCGGCACGCACCATGCCCAAAAAGCGGCGGGCCAGCTCGCGAATGCGGTCGGGATGGCGATGCTCGATGCACTCCGGCGGGATCAGCTCGCTGCCAATGCCCAGCGCCGCCGCGCCGGAGAGGATGAATTCAAGGGCGGTGGTCTGCTTGACGCCGCCGGATGCGATGAATCCGATGTCCGGAAACGGCCGCGCCAGGGCGTGAATATACTTTGGCCCGCCGACCTGCGCGCACGGAAAAACCTTGACCATCTCGCAACCGGCCTTGCGCGCGGCCATCACCTCGGAAGGCGTGAGCACGCCCGGCCACACCGCAACTTGCTCGGCGCGGCCGAATTCCACCACGCTGAGGTCCAGGCCGGGACTGGTCAGGAAGCGCGCTCCCGCATCCAGACAACGGCGCGCGGTTTCGAGGTCGAGCACGGTTCCCGCTCCCACGATCATGTGCGGGTGCTGCCGCGCCAGTCCGGCGACTACCTCGAGCGCGCCGGGCACCGTCATGGTCACCTCGACGATGGGGATGCCACCGTTCGAGACTGCCTCCGCGGCAAACAAAGCATCTTCGGAGGACGAAACGCGAATGGCCGGAATGATGCCAATTTCCTCCACCCGCCGCCGGACTTCGTCTGGTGTCACCGTTAGATCTCCTGGCAATGAAAAGGGCCGTGGTCGCAACCGCTGGAAACCCTATTATGATCCACTCCCCGCCGCGGCGTCCCGCTCAGTGTACACCAATGGGAGCTATTTCGACGGCGCGCCGTCGCCGGGGGGCAAGTCTGGACAGGTCCGCCGGTAGGGAACGTTGAGGCCGATGTACTGCTGCCATTCGGCCGCGGTGAGGTTACGGTTCGCGAGGCGGCAGAGGCGCGCCACCCAGGATTTGGGATCGATGTCCCAAAGCCAAACCGTTTGGTCCTTGCTCCCCGAAGCCAGCATTTTGCCGTCGGGGCTGAACGCTACGCTCAAGCTATAGTCGGAGTGGCCTTTCAGCGGATCGCCCAGCGGCTGGCGGCGGGCCACGTCCCATAGCCGCACCGTTTGGTCGGCGCTCGCCGAGGCCAGCATCTTGCCGTCGGGGCTGAACACTACGCTCGCGATAGGCTCGGAGTGGCCTTTGAGTGGATCGCCCAGCGGCTGGCGGCTGGCCACGTCCCACAGCCGCACGGTTTGGTCTTCGCTCGCCGAAGCCAGCGTCTTGCCGTCGGGGCTGAACGCTACGCTGGTGACATTGTCGGAGTGGCCTTTGAGTGGATCGCCCAGCGGCTGGCGGCTGGCCACGTCCCACAGCCGCACCGTTTCGTCTTTGCTCCCCGAAGCCAGCATTTTGCCATCGGGGCTGAACGCTACGCTCAAGACAACGCCGGAGTGGCCTTCCAACGGATCGCCCAGCGGCTGGCGGCTCTCCACGTCCCACAGCCGCACCGTTTCGTCGGCGCTCGCCGAAGCCAGCGTCTTGCCGCCGGGGCTGAACGCTACGCTCGTGACAGTGTCGGAGTGGCCTCTCAGCGGATCGCCCAGCGGCTGGCGGCTGGCGACGTCCCACAGCCGCACCGTTTCGTCGTTGCTCGCCGAAGCCAGCATCTTGCCATCGGGGCTGAATGCTACGCTCATGACAACGCCGGAATGGCCTTTCAGCGGATCGCCCAGCGGCTGGCGGCGGGCTACGTCCCACAGCCGCACCGTTTCGTCTTTGCTCCCCGAAGCCAGGATTTTGCCGTCGGGGCTGAACGCTAGGCTCAAGACAGTGTCGGAGTGGCCTTCCAACGGCTCGCCCAGCGGCTTCCGGCTGGCCACGTCCCACAGCCGCACCGTTCGGTCAGCGCTCGCCGAAGCCAGCGTCTTGCCGTCGGGGCTGAACGCCACACACATCATGGGGCTGCCGCCGCGGCTCAGGACCGTGATCAGGCCGGGATTAGATAATAGCGACATCAGGAGAGAACTGCGGACTTCGAAGCTATCGGCGACATGGCTTGCCTCGACACTCAGGAGCGCGGCCAGGTCAGCGTGAGTATCTTTGTTAAGAATGGCCGCTGTGGCCAATCGTCCCGAAGTCGCCGAGAGAGCTTGGTTCTCCGCTTCCGCACGCTGCTTCTCTGCTTCCCCTTTCAGGTGGTAGGCATAGACGCCGAAGGCAATAGCCATGAGAAACGCCACACCCAGGAACAAGGCAGTGAGCCGCGCACGCCGGCTCCGCTCCTCCGCCTGCCGCCGCTTTTCCTCCTGCCGCCGGCGCTCCGCCGCCGCTGCATCCTCCACCAGGCGCTGGCTCTCCGCCACCCAAGCTACTACGCCGGACATCTGCTCACCGCTCAGATACCTCAAGCCCCATGCGGTGTCCAACCGGCCGTTCTTCTGCCACTCCAGAGCCTCGCTCAGCGCGAGGCCGGTCAGATAACTCTTCCCGACGGCATCCAGCAGGAAGCGTAACTTCTTGGCGTCTTCGGCTTCCGCTCGGATCCAATCCTTCAGCCTCTGCCACTTCAAACACATGCACTCGTGTGGCAGGTCGACCTTATCGCCGCAATCCGTCTTCCGCACCGACAACAGTCCCCGCTCTTCAAAGCGCTGGACGATGCCGCATAAGTCGGCTTCGGGGACCCCCACCAGCCTCGCCAGGTCCGTCACCGTCTGTGGCCGCCGGACCGGCCGGTCCTCGTCTTCCCGATCCGCATGCCGCGACTCCGTGACCCGCCGGAACAGCGCCTCCGCAACTCTCTGCTGCTCGGTCGAAAGCGCGCTGTACACCGTCTCCGCATCGCGATCCAGCGCCTCCGCGAGGCCGCCCACTTTCTCCGCCATCGCAGCCGCGATCGGCCCCTGCCGGCCATCCGCTTCCCACTGCTCGAACATCCGCCGCAGCAGATGCTGCAGCAACGGCAGGTTGTCCGGCTCTTCGTCGCACTGGTTCAGCAGATCCTGGACGAGCGCGGGATGCATCTCCACGCCGGCCGCCTTGAGAGGGCCCTCGATGGCCTCCTGCAACTGCGGGCGCGTCATACGCGGCACCAAATATTGCCCGTCGTTCAACGCCTCCGGCAAGCCGTGGAACTTGGCGCACTCTCCCAGGTAGTCGGAGCGCATGGTCAGCAGGACGTAAACCCGCCCGGTTTGGTCCTGCGCCGCGCGGAGTAAGTAACTGACAAAGAGATCGGCCTCGCTGCCCGCGCCTTCGCGCAGCCTGCGATCGCGGAACGGGAAGATCTCCTCGAACTGGTCCACCACCAGCAGCAGATTCTCGCCGGCGGGCAGATAAGTTGCCACCGCTTCCAGCAGGCCGTACGTGCGCTCCGCCAGCGCTCCGCCGCCGAAACCAAGGCATCGCCCCAGCTCACGCAGCGGGCCGTCGCCGGGCCGCATGGTAGCCACGCGCCACCGTTGGTTGGGATCTCCGGCCAGGCCCATCTCCAGCGCCGGCACCATGCCGGCGCCGACCAGCGAACTCTTGCCGCACCCCGAAACGCCTACCACCGCCAGCAGCCGCTGGCGCAACATCCGATCCAGCGCCTCGCCGATCTGATCGTCGCGCCCGAAGAATAGCGTTGAGTCCTTGGCCTCAAACGGGCGGAGCCCGGGAAAGGGATTCCGAACCAGAACATCCGCGCTCATTTTGGAGGTTCCCATCCCAGCTCACGGAGGAAGGGCTCCAGCGTGACCAGTTCCACATCCACATCGGCGGTCTTTTGCTGCAGCACCATCTCGGAGGTCTGGGTCAGTTTCTCTTTCCCCGGCACGTCCAGGGGAGGCGTCAGATACCAGGCCCTCGCCTTATACCGGCAGCGGGCATCCTGTTCGAGGCGCTTTTTCAAACCCTCGCCTTCGGCCTTGGCCCAGTAACAGAGCAGCGCCTGGCTTTGCATGATGGTGGTCCGCAAGGCTTGGAGTTTTTCGGTGATGCTGGCGGCGGTGTCAAACAACGGGTACTGCGCGCGCACTCCCTGCTGACCGATCAGGCCCGCTACCGCCTTCGCCCCGACCAGGTCCCGCGCCTCGCAGGCAATCCCCACCTCGTACTCGCTCTTGTTCTTTTGGAACCGCGCCGCCCGGACCTCGCGCTTCACGGCGTCCCAAACCTGGTCGTCGGTCTTGCCCACCAGTCGCGCATAGGCGGCGCCGGCGAAGCGGCCCCCGACGCCCAGTTGCGCATCGACCTCGGCCAGCACGTCCGCTTCTTCCTCAGCCAGAGTGGAACCGAACGGCTGGATGAGCAGGGTCTTCCCCGCCGACAGAAGCGACTCTTCCATGGCCTTGAGCCCGTCCAAATCGATTCCGTCACCCGGAAAATGGATCGCGAGCAACGCCGCCCTCAGGAATGCCCGGACCTCCTCGGCGTCCTCATATATATAGTCGGCTTCCGGCACCACGCGGTATCCGGACTTTTCGAGCTCGTCCCGCAGGCGGCTCCGCGTCGCGAGACCGCGGCCCGCCGCTGGGCCCAAGAACACGGCACTCACGGCCCCACGCATCGCTGTGAGGGCATCGCGCAGCTTGAGAGCGAATTCCCGGGCGCTCTTCATTCGTTCCCCGGGTGGCATCAACGCTAACCATGACGTACCGGCGGGATGGCGCTCCGCCTTCTCGAACTCCTTCGGCACCGGATTCTGTCCGATGGGCAACCACCCGGCGACCGAGAAGGGACAACCATTCGCCACGTGAGACTGCGCGGCGAACCAAGCCCGTTCTTTGCTGCAATAGTCTGAACTCAGGTAATTTGGCGAGAGCAGCGGCACAAAAAGAGCGGAGGAGGAAGCCGCCGCTTTCAGATTCTCCTCCCAATTCACGGCCGTCTTGCTCGCCAGCCGTTCGAGATCGAAGTAGATGCGGATTTTCTCCTGTGGCGAGAAGCAATTCACCAGATTGTCGGAGATGTGCTTTTCCATGACGCCGGCGAACTCCTCCACGGCGCCACGATCGTTGTCATCTGAGGCGTAGCTGACGAATAAGTCGTAGTCGAAGCCCGGAACGTAAGGCATGACCGTCTAGTGAGATTATCACAAACGGGCACTCATAGGCGCGCGGTGTTGGGGTAGAGTACGTCGCCTCGGCGCAAGATCCTTTTGTGTCACCGAACGGGCGCGCCGTCAGCGATTCGCTTCGGCCAAGGGGAAAAGTCTCGGTGGCGGGTTCGAAATTGCCGGCGCTGGCGCTGAGCGTGTGTAGGTCCCCGGCGTCAATGCGCGAAACGCGAACCGGACTGCCGGCGCCAGTCGCCACGCCGGGTTGCGCCGCGCCGGCGCCGCTCAGCCGCAAGGTGGCGCCCGCAACCAGGTTGCCCTGCAGATCGGTCACCTGGCCCGCTACGCTGCCATCGGCGGCGAGCAGTGCCGTGTGCAAGAGCAGCGCCATCGCGAGAGCGTTTTAGGAGGGGCTGCAATCGTGCCGTTTGGCAACTTCCTCCTGCGCTTTACGGATGGCGGTTTCGGCCGGCGTGGCGGCAAAGGCCGGCAGCATCGAGAATAGGGCGGCAATCACTCGTTTTTTAAATTCGTTCTCCTTGGTAGTCGAGCTGGCGGGGCAGGCGGCAATGCCTGGCGAAAGCGCCTGCCCCACCTTTCGCGCTGGCGTGAACTCTCCGTCTATTGGGCGGGGGGTTGCGCGGGCAGGGCCGCGGGATAGTAGCCGTCGCGGGCGCGAATCACCACGCCGGGCACGGACGGGATCAGCACCTTGATGTGATGATACGTTTTGGTCTTGGCGTCCGGGGAGTTTTCGGGCACGTAGCGCAGGATATATTGCGAGGTGATGTCGCCGGTAATGCCCACGATGGCACTGGTAATTGCGCCCGATATTTCCGCCGCGTAACCGCCGGTGCCGGCTTCGTAGACGTAGTTGCCGGCATCCTTAGGCACTGAAATGTACCCGGAGACGTCCTTGTACAGGTCCTTGTTCAACGGGTACTCGACGTGGCCTCCGGTCTCGTTGGTAAGCCGCTCCAACTCGTCCTCGGATTTGTTAACGAAGCCGAACGACTGAGTGCTGATGGCATATATGGTCACCAGGCTGCGCTTGGCCAGCTCCACAACCTGCTCGAAACTGATCTTCCTACTGGCGGTGTCGTGCCCATCGCCAATCACGATCAGGATGCGGCGCGGCTCGTAAGGCTCGCCGTGCACCAGCGTGCGGCTCGTGCACGCCATATAAATGGCATCGTAAAAGGCGGCGGCGCCGCCGGGCCTGGATTTGCGCAGCACGTCGGTGATCTTGTCGGCATCCTGCGTGGTGTTCACGGCCACTTCGGCATCGTTGGCGAAAGTGATCAGATATCCGCTGAACCGCTTATCTTCGGCGGGCAGCAGGTTCCAAACCAGATCCATGGTGGCGTCCTGGAAGATATTCCAGTAAATCCGGCTGGAATTGCTCAGATCGACCAGGAAGCCGACCACGATGGGCTGTTTGGAATTGTGACTGAAGAAAGTGAGGCGCTGCTGCTTGCCTTCGTCGAGGACCTGGAAATCCTTGGCTTCGAGATTCGATACGAACTTGCCCTTGCCGTCGGTGACGGTGACCGGAAGGATGACCTCGTTGACCTGCACAGCGATCCGCAGCCCCGATGGCGGCTCCTGCTGTGGGCCCTTAGGCTGATCGGCCGTAGTTTGCTGGGGGACGGCCGCCAGCGGCAGCAGAACGCACAGGGCAAACAGCGGCACGATTCGACGCAGCATGATTTTCACGGCTTGTCCTCATTTTAGCGCGCGCGCTCGCTGCTCCGCGGAGGCGCGGCCGCGGGCGTCCGCCCCGCGGTTGGTTGCGAAGTAGAATGGGATTAGAAAGAAAAGCCGGGACGACTATCGGCTCAGCAGGCTGACAGCCTGCGCCACGACTAAGGACACCTCTTGCACCCTCCGATCAAAGTGCTGATTGTGGACGATGAAGCCAGCCAGCGCAGCGGCCTGGCGGGGATGGTTTCCGCCTGGGGCATGACGGCGGAAACGGCGGCCGAGGGCGAGGAAGCGCTGCACAAACTGGCAACCTTCCACGCCGACGTGATTCTGACGGACCTGAATATGCCCGGCCTGGATGGCTTCGGCTTTTTGGCGCGGCTGCGGGACGCGGGCGAGATGCCGCCGGCGATCGTGCTGACCGCATACGGCAACATCGAGACCGCGGTAAAGACGGTGCACGAGTTGGGGGCGTACTGGTTCCTGGAGAAACCGATCCAGCCGGGGCCGCTGGAGATTCTGATCCGCCGCGCCGGCAGCCACGCCGCGCTGCGCGCCGAAAACCGCGCCATGGAACGGAACCTCGGTTACAAGGGCGCGGTGGGCGACCTGGTGGGGACGTCGCCCAAGATGCAGGAGATTTTCGCCCTGCTGCAACAGGCCGGCCCGAGCCGGGCATGCGTTTTGATCACCGGGGAAAGCGGCACCGGCAAGGAGCTGGTGGCGCGCTCGCTGCACGCGCTCAGCACGCGCCACGGGCCTTTCGTGGCGATCAACTGCGCGGCGCTGCCGGAGACGCTGATGGAAAGCGAACTGTTCGGCCATGAGAAAGGCGCTTTCACCGGGGCCTCGGAGCGGCGCGCCGGCTGCTTCGAGGTGGCGCAGAACGGCACCCTGCTGCTGGATGAGATCGGCGAAATGCCGCTGGCGACGCAAGCCAAGCTGCTGCGTATTCTGGAAGATTCCAAAGTGAGACGGCTGGGCAGCAAGACCGAATTCGAAGTGGATGTGCGAGTGGTGGCGGCCACCAACAAAGCTCCCGAGGACGCGGTGCGCGATGGGCAATTGCGGCAGGACCTGTTCTACCGCCTGAACGTTTTCCACGTCCACTTACCGCCCCTGCGCACGCGCAAGGAGGATATTCCCGCGCTGGCGGAAGCGTTGATCTCGAGTCTCAACCTAAAGCACGAATGCCGCGTCACCGATCTATCGTCCACGGTGCTCGAAGCGTTGCAGCGGCACGATTGGCCGGGCAACGTGCGCGAGTTGCGCAATGTTCTGGAGCGGGCGGTGATCCTGGCCGGCGAAGGCACCGTGGAGATGAAGTACCTGCCCGCGTTTCTGCAAAACCGCTTGTCGGCCGCCGCGACGGCGCCCGATGCGCCTGCCACCGAGGATCGCGATGTGGTCCGCCTTCCGATCGGCGCCACGGTGGGCGAAGCCGAGAAGGAGCTCATCCTGTGCACGCTCGAACATACCAATAACAACAAGACGCGCGCCGCGGAGATTCTGGGCATCAGCCTCAAGACGCTGCACAACAAGCTGCGCGAGTACAACGCGAAGGAAGATGGCGGAGCAGCGGGGTGAGCGGCGCGCGCCAGATTCAGAAGCCCCGGCCGGCGCCGGTTACGGGCATGGCGGAATAGTGAACGTGAACGAGGGCCCAACGGCCCGCATCCACCTTGCGGTAGATCTGAGTCTCGCGGCCATCCGTCACCAGCGTAGACCCGTCGCTTCTTAACTTGGCGACGAAGTGCCAGTAGAACTCCGCCCAGGCGGAGTCGCCATACACATGCACGGTGACATCGCGAACGGTCAGCTTCCTCTCGGAGAAAGGCGCCCCCATCATGTTCCGATAGAAGTTCTTCACCTCTTCCCAGCCGTGTTCATGACCTCGTGGATGGATGAACGAAACATCGGGCGAGTTGTCCCACACTTGGGAGGCGAGATTCACGTCCGCAGCGTCAACCGCGGCGGCGTACAGCGCGATGAGTTGCTTGATCCGGTCGCTTGCCCGATCGGTGTCGGCGGCCGTTTTCTGTGCTTGCGCGACACAGGGGATGGCCAGGGCGAGGCTGGCAAGAGTCAACAGCAGCCTCCTGCCAGCCGCTCCCTGTCTTCCATTGGCCGGACCTGATTCGAAAGTCATACTTACCTCGTGCACCATCATGCGCTTCGCATACGAAGGCAAGAAAAGCCGAGACGACTCTCGGCTCTGCAGCCTGACAGGCTGCGCCACGGACGCCCGGCTGGCTTGACAGCCTGCGCCACGAGCTTAGAAATTTACGATGGAGGCGAAGCCTACCGGGTCGAGGCTGGCGCCGCCGACCAGGACGCCGTCGATTTCGGGCTGCGCCATCAGGATGCGGGCGTTGTCCGGCTTGACGCTGCCGCCGTAAAGGATGCGAATCGCATCGGCGGCTTCCTTGCCGTACTTCTCGCGCACCTCGCCGCGGATGACGCGGTGGGCGTCGGCGGCGATCTCGGGGGTCGCGGTCTTGCCGGTGCCGATGGCCCACACGGGCTCGTAAGCAATCACGATTTTGGCGAACTGCGCCGCGCTCAGGCCGGCGATTCCTTTCTGAAACTGGCCGACCAGGACGGCTTCGGTCTTGCCGCCTTCGCGCTCTTCCAGCCGCTCGCCCACGCACACAATCGGCGTGAGCCCGTATTCGAGCGCAGCCTGCGTGCGTTTGAGCACGGTTTCATCGGTCTCCGCGAAATACTGGCGGCGTTCGCTGTGGCCGACAATGGCATGGGTGGCGCCGGCGGCGGCGATCATGGGTCCGGAAATCTCGCCCGTGAAGGCGCCTTCCTTGGCCCAGGCGATATTCTGGGAGCCGATCCCAATGGCGGTGCCCTGGACGGCAGCGACGGCCGCGGCGAGATTGGTGAAGGGAGGCGCGATCACGATCTCGCAGTGCCCGGACGCCGCAACCAGCGGCCGGAATTTCTCGAAGAATGCGGTGGTATCGGCGGGGGTCTTGTACATTTTCCAATTGCCCGCCATGACTGGTTTTCTCATAAGAGTTCCTTTAAGAAGCTGGCGCCATGATTGATGGATACGCCGAAGTTAGCGGCCACGGTCTGGCCGATGTCGGAAAGCGAAGCGCGCAACCCGAGATTAACGCCGCCACGGACTTGGGGGCCGGCGGCGAGCAGGGGGACGTACTCGCGGGTATGATCGGTGCCGGGGACGGTCGGGTCGCAGCCGTGGTCGGCGGTGAAGACCGCCAGGTCGCCGGGGCGCAACGCGGCTTCGAACTCCGGCAGCCAGGCGTCGAATTGCTCCAGCGCCGCACCGTAGCCTTCCACATCGTTGCGATGGCCGAACTGCTGGTCGAAGTCCACCAGGTTGACGAAGATCAGGCCGGCGGGTTCGGCCATGGCGGCGAGTGTCTTCGCCATGCCGTCCGCGTTGTTTTTGGTCTTGACTCCGTCGCGAATGCCCCGGCCGAGGAATACGTCGAAGATCTTGCCCACGCTGCGCACCAGAATGCCGCGCTCCTCAAGCCGGTCGAGCAGCATGTCCTTGGGCGGCGGCACGGCGTAATCGTGCCGGTTGGCGGTCCGCGTGAAGTTCCCCGGCTCGCCGATGAAAGGGCGCGCGATCACGCGGCCGACTTCGTGCGGGCCGCGCAGAATCTCGCGCGCCGTTTGGCAAATCTTGTATTGTTCCCAGAGCGGGATGACCTCTTCGTGCGCCGCCACCTGGAACACGCTATCGGCCGAAGTGTAGACGATGGGCGATCCGGTGCGCATGTGTTCGGCGCCCAGTTCGCGGACGATCTCGGTGCCCGACGCCGCGACGTTGCCCAGCCAGTGACGGCCGATGCGCCGCTCGAATTCGTTCAGCACCTCGGCGGGAAAACCGTGCGGATACAAAGGGAACGGTTTAGCCAAGTGAATCCCGACCATTTCCCAGTGCCCGGTGGTGGTGTCTTTGCCCGGTGAAGCCAGCGTGCAGCGCCCATAGGCGCCGGTGGGAGCGGCAGCGGGCGGAATTCCCTGAAACGGCTTGATGTTGCCCAAACCCAGCCGCGCCAGGTTCGGCAGCTTCAGCCCGCGGAGCCGTGCGATATTGCCGAGCGTATCGGCGCCTGGCGGATCGTGAAACTCCGGCGCGTCGGGCATGGCGCCCACCCCGACGCTATCGAGCACAACCCAGACGATGCGTTCAAACACCAACTTCCGAGGTTAACATGCGGCATTCGCCGGGCAGCTCAGCCGGCAACGTCTCCTTGGCGCCGTCAGTTGACGGTGTAGGCGGCCTTCAGCGCGAAGGGCGCGATCTCAATATCGAATTGCGCCCCGCCGGCGACGGCCATCCGATAAGTGCCGTGCATCTTGCCGACCGGCGTTTTCAGCGGGCACCACGACGAATATTTGAAGGATTCGCCCGGCGCCAATATGGGCTGTTCGCCGACAACGCCCGGACCTTCGACCTCCTCGGTGTGCTCCGAGGCATCCGTGATGATCCAATGCCGGCTGAGCAGTTGGACCGTCTCCGATCCCCGATTGGTAATCCGGACCGTGTATTCAAAGACCCATTCGCCCTGCTGCGGCCGCGAGTTCTCGGGGGAGTGCCGCGACATCACTTCAACGCGGATGGAGTTGGTGACTGCGTCGGACACCGGAGCAAGCGGGGATTCAAGATCGCGCATGACAGTCGCCTATCATATCAGGCTCGCCGCCGGGGTTGCTCGCTACCGGACACCGGTGAGTGACGACAGGACGACGGTGTGTAACGGGTGTGTGACGCCGGAGTCGCCGGAGTGACATCTCGCCTCTACGTCGTGCATGCGCCCGTGACTGGGTATGTTTGCCTGGCTGCGGGCAGTCCCGGGGGAGTTGGCAGGGACAGCGACCTTGGTTTAAGTTAGCGCACAGGGCCGCCAGTTGATGAGAGCGCCAGACTCTCGAGATTCCGTCACTGTACGCTTATATTCACGGTCGCCGAGCCAGAATCCGGGGTGCCGTCGCTATCGGTGGCCGTGACCACAATGGTGTGCGAACCGGGCGTGAGCGTCGCCGTGTTCAACGCAAACGAGAACCCAACGTAGGGACACCCGGCGCGGCCCGGGTACACGTAGCAGACGTCCGGCCGGCTGAGGCCGTAAGTTGCATTGCCCACCGCCGCTCCGTCCACGAATACCTGCACGCTGCCGATTGCGGTCCCCACCGCAGCTCTGTTGTCCATGGCCCAACCGTTGACTGTGATGGTGCCGGAAACGGCCGCGCCGGCTACCGGCGAATCGATCCAGACGCTGGGAGGCCCGATTACGTTTACCACAGCAGTAGCCGACCCTGTGTCCGGGGTGTTGTCGGTATCCGTTGCGGTGACCACGATGGTGTGCGAACCCAGTGTGAGCGCCGCCGTGTTCAACGCAAACGAGAACCCGACATTGGGGCACCCTGGGCGGCCCGGGTACACGTAGCAGACGTCCGGCCGGCTGAGGCCGTAAGTTGCATTGCCCACCGCCCCTCCGTCCACGAATACCTGCACGCTGCCGATTGCGGTCCCCACCGCAGCTCTGTTGTCCATGGCCCAACCGTTGACTGTGATGGTGCCGGAAACGGCCGCGCCGGCTACGGGCGAATCGATCCAGACGCTGGGAGGCCCGATTACGTTTACCACAACAGTAGCCGACCCCGTGTCGGGAGTGCTGTCGGTATCCGTTGCCGTGACCACAATAGTGTGCGAACCCGGTGTGAGTGTCGCCGTGTTCAGCGCAAACGAGAACCCGACATTGGGACACCCTGGCCGGCCCGGGTACACGTAGCAGACGTCCGGCCGGCTGAGGCCGTAAGTTGCATTGCCCACCGCCGCTCCGTCCACGAATACCTGCACGCTGCCGATTGCGGTTCCCACCGCGGCTCTGTTGTCCATGGCCCAACCGCTGACTGTGATGGTGCCGGAAACGGCCGCACCGGCTATGGGCGAATCGATCCAGACGCTGGGAGGCCCGATGGACGTCACGTTCACCACGACACTGGCCGAGCCCGTAAGCGGGATGCTGTCGGTATCCGTTGCGGTGACCACAATGGTGTGCGAACCCAGCGCGAGCGCCGCCGTGTTCAGCACAAACGAGAACCCGACATTGGGGCACCCTGGGCGGCCCGGATACGCGGCACAGACGTCGGGCTGGCTGAGGCCGTAGGTCGCATTGCCCACTTCCGTTCCGTCGACGAACACCTGCACGCCGCTGATCGCAGTTCCCACCGCAACGGTGTTGTCGATGGACCACCCGGTGATTGTGATGGTGCCGGAGACGGCCGCACCGGATGTGGGCGAAACGATGAACACGCTAGGAGGAGTAGCCACGCGGATACTGGCGACGAATCCGCCGTAGCCTCCTGGGTTCGAGGCCTGTAACGGAGTGACGGTGGGGAATGCATAGGATAGCGTCTGCCCTGCCAGATAAATATTCCCCGAGGTATCCAAGGCGATGGCGTTGGCGGCATCCGCGTTCTCGCCGCCCAGGTAGGTGCTGAAAACGAGGCTCGCGCCACCCGGCGCCACCTTCACGACAAATGCGTCGTAGGACCCGGCGTTGGCCGCCTGAATCGGGTCCACGAGCGGAAAATCCGTTGAGGCGGTGTATCCCGCGACATATGCGGCCCCCGATAAATCCACGGCAATGGCGTTTCCGTAGTCCACGCTGGAGCCGCCAAGGTAACTGCTGTACACGATCGCGGAACCGGACGGGTTCAGCTCCGTGACGAAGGCATCTAAACTCCCGTCGATGGACGCCTGAAAGGCATTTGCCAGAGGGAAGTTGGCGGACGGCGTCTCGCCTGTGACGTAGGCATCGCCCGCACTGTCGAGGGCAATCGCATTACTCATTTCAGGCAGGCTTGTTGTCCGGCTGCTGCCACCCAGATACGTCGAATATACAAGGCTCGTCCCAGCGGCATCGAACTTAGTCACAAAAGCGTCCTGCCCTCCGGCATTTTGCGTCTGCACGCCGCCAACGACGGGAAAATTCGGAGAAGTGGTGCCTCCGGCGACGTAAGCGTTGCCGAAGGAGTCGACCGCTACTCCGTTGCCGGAATCGCTGAGGCTCCCACCCAAATAGGTTCCGTAGATGAGACTACCGGAGGGACTGAGTTTTACCAAGAATGCGTTTTGCGAGCCGCGAATGGCTGCCTGATAAGCATTCAGCGTGGGGAAGTTCGCTGAGTTCGTGTTCCCCGTTACATAGATATTTCCCGCGGTGTCCAGCGCCACGGCATTGCCGCTCTCCTGGCCGCTTCCACCCAAGTAAGTGCTGAATACCAGTCCGTTGCCCTCGGCATTGAGCTTGGCCACAAAGGCGTCACTGCTTCCGTGAAGTGTTCCCTGAAAAGCATTCAAGGTTGGAAAATCCGGCGATTGGGTTGAACCTGCGATCACGGCGCAACCGGACGCATCCACCGCTATGCCGGCTGCGCGGTCGCTGTACCGCCCACCCAGATAGGTGGCGTAGAGCACTGCGGTTCCGGCTGCATTCAACTTGGCGACGAACGCGTCTACCCCGCCGCGATCGGACGACTGGGTGGCGTTCTCCACCGGAAACTCAACAGAATCAGTCCACCCTGCCACATAGACGTTGCCTTCCGCATCCAGCGCAATAGCCGAGATGGAGTCGTCGGCGCTCCCGCCAAAGTACGAAGAATAGGTCAACGTGGGATCGATGATCAGGGGCTTGTCGCGATCATACTCTCCGACTCGGAAACCGATCTCTGCGACACCCGTCGGGACGTAGGCTCCGTTTACTTCAAGGTTCCCTTCGGAGGACTGCTGGTACATGCGCGGGCGGAACTGCCGCAGTTCCCCTTTGGGCGTGTGAACGATCACGTCTCCATCCGCTGAAACGGTTGCCTCGTCACCTGGAGCGAAGGACATCCGTATCGCCGCTGGATCGGAACCCGGCGCGACGATGAAGTCGTATTCCAGGCGGCTGGGATTGCCGTGGTACGCAACGTCTATTCCGGGATAGACCTGGTGGTACACGAGGCGCGCATACGTGGGCACGTCCGTTTGCCATGTCTGACCACGCAAGTAGTGGCTGAAGCTGTCGAACGGCTCCAGCAACTCAGCTTCCGCCGCGGGGTTCGCACCCTCCAGGCGCATCCGGAACACTTCTCCGAAACGAAGCGTAACGCCCGTTGAATTCACAAGCACCGCGTAACCGGCGCCTCTCGACACGAACTCAGCGCCCATGCCGGCTTGTCCGACGTTACGCTCAAAGCGCAATGGCAGGGCGCCCAGATGTTGCGCCACTTGAGGATGCAGGGGTTGCGCGGCCGGAAGTGCTGCGCGGTACAGAAGCAAGGGAAGAATCGCTCGCGCCGAATGCAGAGGCTTCATACTATGTTAAGATCGGCTGGGATGGGCGCGGAGTTTAGGGCGCTACCGCGTCGCCGGTGTTCTGCCGAAGCCAATTCATAAGGTCTGAAGTTCTGATGACGGGTAAGAACGACGGCGAAGACAGGAACACGGTCATGGCCTCTGCCCGACGCCGCGCGGATCTCGGGGACCGGCCAACGCGGCCCCTCCAGGCTGGTCTTATAAGAGGTGAGACTCCCGGTGGCGCTACAGGACACTTCAGGCTAAACTGTCTGGTGAACCGCCGTAGCCGCCCGGCGTCGTAACTTGAATTTGAGGCCGGCCCTGAAAGCAACGTTTCCGAAAGAAATGCCCAAACGTTCAGAGAGTCCAGGAACTGCGACAGCCGCTATTCCGGATGCGGCCTTGCGGGAGTCCACTGTCGTGTTCTCGGCGGAGGGCGACGAACGGGCTCTGGTACTGCAGAAGCGATGCCGGATCACGGTCACCAAGTTCGGATATGTGGATTCGGTGGAAATCCGCGACGGTGTGGTGGGCGTTCTGGGGTGGGCCGTTGACGGGCGGTTCGAGCCGCCGGAATCCATACTCGTCATTGTGAACGGGAAGCTGGCGCGCACCTCCAAATTCCGGCAGTTCGAACGCGCGGATGTCGCGGCACATCTGAATCTGCCTCCGGGAGTGAAGGCCGGCTTCGCAGTATACGCGCATTCTCGATCCGCCGTCGACAGTGTTGTAATTCTGGCCGCTTTTCACTCGGGGGAGATTTCGGAATTGCCGGGCGTGCGCGGCGTGGAACCGCCAGAGGCTCCGCTTGCGGCTCCCAGTCCAGCGGATGGCGACGAATGGCGTAAGAAGTTTTCGGTTCCGCTGGTCCAGTTTCCGGGCGATTCTCCATTTGCCGGCCTGTTTTGCACGCCGTCTCTATATCAGCAGAAGCCCCGGGGCGTGACCGCTCAGTTTCTCGAGGACGCCGCCATATACGAAAAGAAATACACGTCCTACCAACGATGGCGGGCGTTGTTGAACACCGCTTTTACACGGGTTCCGGTCGAGCGGGATACCTCGGCTGTCCTCGACCTTGGATCGGGATCCGGAAACTCGGTTATTCCGGCGCTCGACCTCCTGCCTGGAGCCGATATCGTGGCCACCGATATCAGCCCGCAGCTTCTAACCAGTCTCCGCCGCCAGCTCACGCCGGAGCAGTTGCAGCGGTGCCACCTGGTGGTCGCCGACGCCTCCGAGAATAACTTCACCGCTGAATCGTTCGATTGCGTCATCGGCGCCGCGATCCTGCACCATCTTTTCGATCCCGCGGACGCGATCGCAACGGCTTACCAGGCGTTGAGGAAGGGCGGCCATGCCATCTTCTTTGAACCCTTCGAGGAAGGTTGCGCGTTGGTGAGAGGTCTTTATTGCCACCTGCTCGATTGCAAAGAGAAGCTTCACATCGCGGATGACGCAGCACACATGTTCGAGAACGTCATTCGGGACCTTACGGTACGAACGGGAATGGACAAGACGGATCCGATTTTCGATTCGATGGACGATAAGTGGCTGTTCACGCGCGCCTATTTCGAGCGGCAGCAGCGAGCGTGCGGCTTCTCGAGACTGCGGATTTTCCCGCTTGACAATACGAATCGGCCGTTCAGTTCCCAGGTCGCAACTCATCTGCGACTCTGTTTGAACAAGGCGGCGGAGGCGCTTCCCCCGGCTGCATGGCAAATTGTGAGCCGATACGACGAGATGTTGTCGGACGACGTCAGATCCGAGATGCTGATTGAGGGTTGCATCGTACTTACGAAAGAACCATGAAAATGCGAGCCAACGCTCCCGTTCGTGCTCTCTTATTCGCCGCTCTGTTTGCACCATGTGGAAATGCGGCCCCGCAGTCCACGGCGCAAGGGGCGGGATTGAGGCAGGTGGCCGAAGACCCCCGCTCGCCAACCCTCACTCTATGATTCGCGCCTCTGCAGGGGTGGTTCCGATCCGCCAATGGCGGCGCTCAGTCGATGTGCTTCGGCTATCGCGCGCCGGCCGGCCGGTGTTTTGCCTGGTCTCCCACGATTTTAGCGGCGGGACGCCGGTCCATATCGGACATCTCGCGGCGCAACTCGAGCAGGCGGGCGTTTTGGTTCTCCTGCTCCGTTGTTCATCGGAAGGACGAGTATCGATCGCGACCAAAGGACTCGGCCGGATTGAGACCCTTGTATACAATCTGCCCGGCGAAGGCGGCCGATTGTTGAAGCATCTTCTTCGCATCGGTCCGGCGCACTTCCATTTCCACTCGAACATAAACATCCCGGAGGAGGTGTGCGCCCTGCCATCGCGCTGCGGCGCGACCTACGACTGCACGGTCCACGACTATTCCTGGGTGTGTCCGCGGATCCACCTGGTCGACGAAACGCGTATGTATTGTAAGGAGCCGCGCATCGAATTCTGCGAACGTTGCGTTTCCATTTCCGGAACGCATCCCGTATGGAGACTGCCCGGCGCTCGGGAACAAGTCGTAGCGCGATTGCGCGAGCGGTCCGCGGCCATGCTGTCGGGCGCGCGCCGCGTTTTCTGTCCATCGGAGGATGTCCGGCGGCGGATCACCAGCCACTTCGGTCTGCCAAACGCCGTGGTTCGCGTTCATTCCGAACCATACGCTCTGCCCGACTGGACTCCGCTTCTGCCTGCCCCTGGGGAACGCTTGAGGGTGGGAGTTCTCGGCGCCATCGGGGTCGAGAAAGGGTCGGAAGTGCTTCGGCGCTGCGCTTACAATTCCTGGAAGAGGGGGTTACCCCTCGATTTTGTCGTCATCGGCTATACCAACGATGACGTGGGCCTTAGGGAAATGCCGAATGTCCGCCTGAGCGGACCCTACGCTGCGGACGGGATGGCGGCATTACTGAAGAGTTATCAACCGCACCTGTGCTTCTTCCCGGCGGTATTACCGGAAACCTTCTCTTATACCCTTTCGGTCGCGCTCGAATGCGGCCTGTTTCCGGTCGCCTTCGATCTGGGTGCGATCGCCGAACGCATCCGCGCGGCGAGATTCGGGGAACTACTGCCATTGGAACTCTCCGTGGAGCCGGCACGCATCAATGAGACGCTGCTCGCTTGCGGCGCGGCGCTCTCCAGTGTGGCGAAACCGTGCGTGCCCCAGGTGCGCTACCCCGATATCTTGTCAGACTATTACGGATTCGCGAGCAATGTTGACCTCCGGTGATGGCGGAGGATACTGCTTGGACCGCCCTTTCGCCGGTCCGGACGACCGCAACGCCGCTTTTGCGAGAATTCCGCCGCAAGGAACGCTGAGCGCCGCCTCGGACTAGTCGACGGCTAACCGTCCTTTCGCGTAAACGCGCCGGTGATGCGCAGAAGCAGCCGGCCGCCAGCCGTTAAGAGGCGCCAGGTTCGGCTTTGGAGAATCGCTCGTTCCGCCTCTTCCGCCTTCGTGATGTGTTCCGCGATTCCAGCCTGGCTGGCCGCCAGATTCGCGATGCGACCCTCGATTCCACCCTGGCTGGCCGCTAAGCTCCCGACAAGTTCCCCGATTCCACTCAGGCTGGCCGCCAGATTCGCGACGCGCCCCTCGATTCCAGCCTGGCTGGCCGCTAAACTCGCGCTGCGCGCCTCGACTCCGCTCAGGCTGGCCGCTAAACTGATGACACGCTCCTCGATTCCAGTCTGGCTGGCCGCTGAACCCGCGACAAGTTCCCCGATTTCATTCAAGCTGGCCGCCAGATTCGCGACGCGCCCCTCGATTCCAGCCTGGCTGGCCGCTAAGCTCCCGACAAGTTCCCCGATTCCACTCAGGCTGGCCGCCAGATTCGCGATGCGAGCCTCGATTCCAGCCTGGCTGGCCGCTAAACTCGCGATGCGCGCCTCGACTCCATTCAGGCTGGCCGCCAGATTCGCGACGCGCCCCTCGAATCCACCCTGGCTGGCCGCTAAACTCGCGACAAGTTCGCCGATTCCATTCAGGCTGGCCGCCAGATTCGCGGCGCGCCCCTCGATTCCAGCCTGGCTGGCCGCCATATGGGCCTGCTCCGAACGGAGCGCCGTACTGAGCCCATCGAGTCTCGCGCTCGATTCACGAAGCTCTGCGACTATCCGAGCGTTTTCCTGCACGAGGTGCTCCACCGCCGGAATATACTCGGCCTCGACGGTCACGGTCGCTCCTTTCGCCAATGCCGCGGACTGAACAGCATCCAGGACGACTTCGAGCCACGGATCATCGCCATCCAACTGCAGCATGCAGCCGCGGTCGCGCGGCTGCCGCTCGCAGAAACGGATCTGGTGCTGGGAAAGATTCTGCATCGACTCCAGCCGGCCATCCCACGCCCAGACCACGCTGCCCAGGGTGTCCTCGACCGCGATTTCATCGATCATCGCGAACCCGGTGCGCTGGCTAAGGTCGATGCGAAGCGAACTCGCGCCCTCGCCTTGCATCGGAGGCAACGCAATCCGTAACGATTGCGGCCCTCGCTGCTCCTGGATAGGAACGGACCTGCTTCGCCAGTTGACGTATGGGGAGTTGGAGTCTCGCCAGTACACCTCACAACTGTCTCTTGGCTTCGGCCTCGGCTGCGCCGCGTTTTCGGCGAGCAGGTGCTCCCGCCAGTGGGGCTCCGGGCCAGCCGTGGCTGCCAGTTCTACCGGCGACCCGCTTGCCAGGCCCTCGAGCATCCCGTAGAGCGCCTTCTGGGCGGGTGTCGCGATAGGACTCTGGGCAAATCCAATGGGGGTCCGATTCCTGCGCAACTCCGGGACAACTGCTTCAGCCATGGCCTGCGCACGTTGCGCCGGATCCGGCGTCTGGATCGCAAGCCGCTCCTCCAGGAACCTGCATAGGCGGGCGCACTCGCCGATGGCGTCCGCCAGAAGCTTATCGTATGACAGGAACAGCGCCGCGCCTGGCGCGTCCTGGTCCAGCAAAATCTCGGACATATATCTTTGCCAGACGAGAAGCGAGCGCGACACCGAGAAGCGATCCCGCCGCTGGAGAGACAGGGCGATGTCGACGGGATCTCGCACCGGCACCACGAACACGACATCTCCCCAAACCCGTTTCCAGAATGGCAATAGGACCGGTAATCTAGGATCTTTCCAAAACCAAGGCCGTCCTCCCGCCTGCATGTCTTCCAGCAGGCGCAGCGCGCGGCCGCGGTACCCCGCGTCCTGCGCCAGGGCTGTCAGCAGCGGCCGGTCGCTATCCGCGGGCGGTGTGTGCCAGGAAGAATTGACGGAGCGCAGAAGCTCTTCGTTGAAGTCCACCAGGGGACCGTATTCCCAGTAACCGTTTTCGTTCCAGATATCGCCCTGAATCAGGGCCTCCTCTTTTCCGTAGGCGCCCCATCGCTGCAGCAACTCGGCGACCACCGACGTACCGCTGCGATGCATGCCAAGCACGATGATCCCGGGCTGACTTACCGGCGACACCCGCACACCCTGAAAACCCTCCCGGAGTGGATTCATGAAAACAAGTGCCCTAAAGGCCCTTTTAGCATAATTCCGGAGCCCTTCGTTAGCTTTCTGCCCGCAAAGGCACGGAATTGCCTTTGACTGGCGGGCGCGGTGGGTTATCCTGTGTTTCTTAGCCTCTTATGCCAACGTCGCCCGACGTATCAGACACTGCACAAGTGTCGCTGCCGCCCATCGATATCATTATCCCGTTCTACCGGAACGCGAAACTCGTGGAGCCGCTGTTTCGTTCCCTGCAGTCCGCTGCGGCGGAGTTGAACGATGCTTCCTGCAGCGTAGTGGCGGTCAATGACTCGCCCGACGACCTCGAGCTCAAACCGGTCTTGCGCGAGGCCGTCGAGTCTCTGGCGCAGTCGGTTCCGGCGCGTCTCGTCGAAAATGAGCACAACCTCGGATTTGTCCGCTCGGTGAACATGGCGGCCGCGGTTTCCCTGGTGGCCCGCCGCGATATCATCCTCCTCAATTCCGACACGGTCGTCTTTCCCGGCGCCCTCTCCGAACTGAAACGGGTCGCCTATCTCGATCCCATGATCGGATTCGTCAGCCCGCGCTCCAATAACGCCACGATCTGCACGCTGCCGCACCAAGGCGAGTTTCACCACCTCTCGGCGGAAGAGGCTTACCGCAGTTTTCGTGACATCGCGCGCTACCTCCCCGATTTCCACTTTGTGCCTACCGGGGTTGGCTTCTGCCTGTACATTAAGGCCAGGGTCCTGGCGGAGTTTGGGCTGTTCGATGAAGCGTACGGCTTGGGATATGGCGAAGAGAACGATCTAACCATGCGGGCCAACCGGAGCGGATACCGGGCCGCTCTTGCCAACCACGCGTTCGTCTACCATGTCGGCGAAGCCTCTTTTTCCGTTAGCGCTGCGCCCAAGACAATCGTCGAAAACAAGAACGCCGAACTACTGAACACGCGCTATCCCGAGTATCCCGCCAGCGTGGCAGGCTATTTCGCCAGCGCGCACTACGAAGCGGAGGAGATGCTGACGGCCCTCCTGCCCGACAGCCAGAGGCGGCTCGAGTTGGTATTCGATTTCTCCGGCGTGGGCCCGTCCTATGACGCCACGTTTGAACCGGCCAAGCGAATGCTGAGCTATGCCGTGGAAAGCTGGCGGCAATACTTTAACATTTCCGTCATGATTTCCGACGAGGCGCTGCGGTTTCACAAGCTCCATCAATTGCCGCGGGTTCATTTTGTCTTGCCGGAGACAGCGCGGCTTTTCGCCGTGGCGTTTCGTTTTGCCCAGCCGTTCGACGTCTGGCAGTTGCAACGCATGAGCCGCGTGGGCGTGCTGAACGTCTACGCCATGCTGGATCCGTTCCCTTCCGATTGCCTGCGCCTGAACCGCCACCTGTCGGCCGTTTGGGGAACCGTCTTCAACCACGCGGACGGAATCCTCTACGCCAGCGAGTTCGTGGGTGAGCAATTCCGCCGCCGCTTCCCGCTCAACCCGAGGCTGAAGGAAATGGTGGACTGCATGCCGCTGGATCTCTCCGATTATGCCCAGCCGGGCGATGCCCCTGCCAGGCCGGGGGATCACATTCTAGTGATCGGGAACCAGTTCGAACGCGAACGCTTGCCCGCTACCGTCGATGCGCTGGCGCAGGCCTTTCCTCGCGAGAAGTTCGTCGTGCTGGGAGTCGATGACGACAGCCGCCGCAACGTGGTCGCTTACGGCAGTGCCGGGCTCAGCGAAGAAGCCGTGCTCAACCTGATGCGGGACGCGAAGTTTCTCGTGTTTCCATTGTCCCATCGAGGCTTCGGAATCCCCGTGCTGGAGAGCCTCGCGCTTCGCAGGCCGGTGCTGGCGCGCTCCATCCCGGTCCTCGAGGACATCCGGCGAAGAGCCCACGCCGGGCGAAATCTGCACTTATACGCCTCGACCTGCGAGCTGGTGGCCTTGCTCAAAGAGGGATTTCCGGAATGGGATGGTGGTGGGGCGGAGTCCAACGGCGCCGAGCCGGCCAGTTGGCAAACCGCGACC